>Ga0307517_10000003_pt1 | contig 270308 bp, 240 predicted proteins | sample 23_EM_MG_FD_194515 | JGI IMG/M metagenome (GOLD analysis project Ga0307517, IMG submission 194515) | Populus trichocarpa ectomycorrhiza microbial communities from riparian zone in the Pacific Northwest, United States - 23_EM | ecosystem: Host-associated > Plants > Roots > Unclassified...
CGCGGCCCCCCCCCCCCGGCCGGAGTCCCCTCTTTTCTTTTTCTTTTTCTCTTCTTTCTTTCCATTCCATCAATAATTATCATTTCATCCTCTCTCTATCGCTATCTATCTCTACGTACTGTACCGTACCTGTACAGCTGGCGCGCACTCGCTCTTGCGTGTTCTCGGTATATATCACTCGCTCTACTCCTGCTCGTGGTCTCTGAGCACTGGCTAGTAGTAGTGGCTTTGCTTTTTTTTTGCTTTTCCAGGTTGCAACGAGGACAAGGCCCTGCCGAGCGACGGATTTGTGTGCATCGTCTGGACATGCATGCATACCACTGCATGCCATAGGGACAACCAGGTAAAGTTAGTTTTTTTTAGCATTTTTTTTTTTTCAACCGGGGCTGCGCACGGCTGGATTTTGGAAAGGCTTTGGGCGGTAGGTATTCTGGGGCGGTATCGTAGGGTGGTGGTTTGTTGAATAATGGGGGGAAGGGAAGGGAAGGGAAGGCAGTGGCATAGAGTCTGCAGGATGGATGGATGGGACGGGGGGAAAGGAAGGAAAGAAGGAAGAGGGCAGTTTTTTTTGCAGAAAAGGCGACCTCAAAGTTAACATTGGGTGTCAAACACCCTCGATACGCTTTGTTCCCTTTGTGGAGGTAGGCGGCGAAATGTATTGCACCATTCTTCAAAAAGAGTGGCGAGGGAGAAGCCGATTAATTCACGACTCTTCCCCGAGTCGAGGAGTCAGTGACTGAGGCATTTTTACTCAAAGTATTCTCTCGTTCACTTGCTTGTTCGCTCGCTCACTCACTCAGCATGACTTTGTCTCACGGGCGGGTGATAGGCCGTGAGGCTAGCTGGGTACTCAACGGATCATGATGGGATTGCAAAGTGTATTAGGAGAACGAGCGCGCGCGAGTACGCCTTGTGGAGGTGTTCGGTCTGGGGTGGAATGGAGTAAAAAATAGTCGTTTGTTTTATTTTGTTGCCTGGCTGTGCTAGGGGGTTGAGTGCTGTCTGCTGGCATTGTCAGTGAGGCTAATCGTGAATGGGATGGATGGGTGGGTGGATGGACAGGTGGTGAAGATGATGATAGTGATGATGATAGTGATTGTGGTGGCTGCATGCAGGAATATCGTGTCTCGATGTATCATCCCATAGCTATCGCCGGCACTTTTGGAGTGTTCTCAGGTACAGCATGAAGTTAGCGAGTGATTTGGTATGGTCAGAGGAGGAGACTGAGAACAACTAATCCAGGGATTGAAGGCCCATGGAAGGGCGGGGCTCCATAGCACAGCGCACCGCTTGCTAAGCACTATAGGAGTCTGCTTTTGATACGATGGTTCCATTCCGTTGCCCCATACAAATGGCAGTTTACCTTGTGTTCTAAAAACCCTGCACGGAACTGCCGTTTTTTGCAAACATGGAAACCCATTGACCGTTCCGTTCGGAAACGGCCGTAAAAGAACGGTTGCCCTATACAAATACAGCATGAAAATTATTGGCAACAAGATTTTCTCTGTAGTAGCGAACGAACGATCGTCGATCCAAACAGGTTTCATGAGGGCAGATGATGCGGGATCCGAGACAGCCGTTTCTACAAGAAAAATGGTCACGGAATGGAACGGTTGTTCTTCCCTCCGTTCCCGCCAAACAGGATCTAGAAGTTCGACTCTATGGGTGGAAAAATAAAACTGCAAAAGGGGAGACGAAGGGGGAGAGGGGGGTACGGGAGAGGATGAAACTAGGATTAGTTCTCGCAGCGAAAACGTTTCAGGATCATTGTCCTGAGAAGTCTCAGCCCCATGGAGGCGCAGCAAAACCCCGCATCAATCATTTGCTCGGTGACTGACCCCACCCTCTCGCTCCATTCCCCCGCACCTTTGGTGTTCTCGCGCTTTCGAATCCCCAACTACTACTACCACCACCACTACCGTCCTCCCTCCACTAACCCGGCTTCTCCCCTCTAAGCCTTCACCTCCCCCATCACCTCAACCTCCCCATCAGCCTCCCCGATCCTCCGCCCTTCTGCCAGTCCCACTGTGTCAAACTCCTCCATTGGAGTCATATCCTCATACTGCTCCCAGAAAGGGCTACTCCACACTATCCTCTTCGGGCGACTCTTCGGGCGAATTCGCCATCGGACCGGCGCTTGCGACCGGACGCCTCATTCAGGAAGGTCACGTAGCTCTTTCAGACACGATGAGTATCTGCTAATCGCGGGGCTTCCGCGGGCGGTAGGGTACGAGAGGTGGTGGAGGTTATCGAGGCGCAGAAGACCCAGGAGTTTTTGGCGGGGCAGGAAAATGGTTTCAGGCCATCGTGGCACTTGTAAAAAGTCAGGATGCGGGGGGGGTGAGGGGAAAGGGGGGCAAAGGAGGAAGGGGTACATATCCGCTGATGCATTCTCCGTAAAGCATGTATCACCCCCGCGAACCTCCCGCGGAACAACTCGTCTAGCACCTCGGGCCGGCATCCGAGTGCCCAATCAACCCTATCAAATCCTCCACCGTCTCGCGTTCGAAAAACGGCCTGACAAGGCTCTGCCCCCCCCGAAAGTACAATAAGGTTGCCGGAGTCTCCGTGGGCCGTTTCCCCCAGTTGTGCTTGGACCACGTAGACTTTCCGCCACCCATGGGAAAGTCTAGGTGCCGAAGTAGGTTTTATATCGAGTGGTTCTGGGCTTTACTATTTGTCGGGTCATCCAGAAGGAGGTTTTATCACGACCGGGTCTCCGCTGTGGGGCTATTTCATAACCTTGTTTTGCCTTCGCAGCCGGTGGCCAGTCGGTGGATGTGCTTATTATATCTTGAGCTAATGCCCAATACCTTCCGATCCAGCGTTCTGAATGTCTTCTCCGGAGGTTGGAGAGTTGGTATGCGGGTTAGGTGGGGGGTCGTTGGCTGCATGTGCGGGGGCGTAGACGCACGATAATGGGCAAGTGGCGGAGGAGTATGTGGAGGAGCGCCAGGAGGAGCGTGAATGGCACTGAGGTGGGAAGGTTTGGGCGGGTGAGGAAGTCTTAGCCAACTTGTTTAAGGCTGGTAGTTGTCCCGTCCGTTGCATATTGCGAAAGGCCCCTCATCCAGAGCTTACAGCTTTTTATCTCCCTTGAGTGGTTGGTTCTGCTCTGGTGAGGTAAATATTGTCTTAGAGGGCTCCTGAACCACCATACCGGCAGCGACACCACGCCCATCCTTAGGAGTCGGACCCCCCCGGGGATTTTTGACCTCGTCATGGGATTGGCGGGAGACGGGTGGTGGTGGTGGTCACTTGGAGCCGGTGAAGTCACCGGGACCCAAAGAGTGGCCACTGTCGAGTCTGCCTCAGTCTAAACAAGACTATCGATGCCCTATCGCTAAGTCCCGCGATATTGTGGACAAGGTTGTGGCTGCAAGGCTGTGAAAGTGGGGCTGTTAAGGCAACTAACTTACCGTTATGCGAAGAACGATCGTTGGTATCAACAACCCTTGAACTTATGCAGCATAGTCGCAGCAGCCGAGGCATCCGCCCGGGGGTGGTAGCCAATATTTTGCTGTCAATTTCTGCAGATCTGGCGGTATGTGCTTCGCTAATCGAACGAGCTGCGAGTGATATTAAATGATCCAAACCCAAACAACCTATAATACATCTATGCCAACCTATGCTATACACCACCGTAGAATTACTATTTGCGATGTCCTTTCGATTTGGCCTAGGGCACAGATCAAAACCTGTTTATATCCCTTCCCATCACCCAATTTGTAAACCTGCAGAACACAGTCAGTCCAACCTATTCCCACATACCCGCATGTGAAACCTAGCGGGGAAAGGGGTACAAGATTTTACCAAAGAGTGGGTATCAAGATTCTGTTCCTCCAGCTAACGCTTTTAGTCATGTAAGCTGTCCTCCATAGAACCCAGGCCATGCGTCTGCGGCGCCTAATGTTAGCCGAGCGCACTCAACAGCATCAGACAACTGTCTCCCCATATGCAATTTCTAACATGCGGTGTATGTGTAACGTGAATCATACGTACCCCTTGAGCTCTGCGCCGCCGCTTTGTGTTATAGCCCTCCAACCGCCGAGATATGCCATTATTCCAAGACTTCTGAATCTAAACTTTTTTTCATCTTGTAGATTAACAGACCCGGGTTTCCCTTGTGCAGCCTTGTGAGCTGCTGCCTTGTTTAGGGTCTTCCCGAGCCAGATTGCTTGTTGATCCGCTACCTGTGCCGTAGCGGGTAATTCCTGACCGCTAATAACGGCGCAGTCTCCTATTGCAAATACGTCGTCCAATGGGCAGGGAGTACTACTTTTTTCGCTCACGGAGCAAGCCCGTAGGTGATCGTCCACGACGATTTTGGAGCTTCGCTCATCCAGACAGAGTTTGCCCTTTAGTGCTTTTGTGAGGAGTGGGTTGGGCGCTAGGCCTGTGCTCCAGACAACACAGCCAACTGGAACTTCGCCGTCTTCTTGTGTGTGGACTGCTTCGGAAGTTACCTTCTGCACGTGGTGGTTTGTTTTTATTGAGATTTTCTGTCGCGAGAATACCTTTTCGGCGTATTTGGCCAGGGAGGCATCGAACATGGAAAGGATTCTTGGAGCTACATCGTATACGGTGATACGATGGTACTTCGCGAGTGATGGATATAGCTTTGCGAGATCGTCCGACAAGAGATCGTGCAATTCAGCGGAGAATTCAATTCCAGTAGCTATATCTCGTTTAGCGAATCTCGTGATTGATGGAACAGGATAAACTCACGTCCACCCCCGACAATAGCGAAATGTAGAAGCTGTTTCTTTCGAGCCTCGCTCGCGGTGGGTAAAGCTGCTTCCTCGAAACCTATTGGGTAGTTTTAGTAAGCAACCTCATTTAACCACTCTACGGGTCACCCGTAAGCACGGTATACTCACATTCCAGTATCCTCCTCCGAATAGCTCGAGCATCTGCCACATCTTTCAGGAAAAACGCATGGTCCTTAGCCCCTTCGATCCCGAAAGTCTGACTGAAAGCTCCTACAGCAACTACAGCCTTATCCCATCTCACCTCAAACTTCTTTCCATCACCGATGATATTTCCCACCTTATCCTTGCTCTGCACAGCACCTTCGACTGTAATCGTCTTCTCCGAAAAATCGATCTGCTCTGCCCAAGCGCGAATAACTTCGATGCCAGGGCGGGAACGCGAATGTTCCATCGCCTGCCGGAATTCCAGCGTTCCAACCGCGGTCGAAGCGAGCAGCGGAGTGAAGACGAAGTATGTTCTTGGGGTGATGATGAGGGGTTGGTAGTGCTTCAGGTCGAGTTGTCGGGCAAGCCCGAAGCCACCCCATCCGGAGCCAAGTATTGCAACGCGCTCCCGGCCTATAAACTGTCAGCCGGATACCCCGTCACAATTAGATTGTATTTGTATGATGGTTGGCTCCGGGACTTCCATACTCCCTTTCTTCTCATCTAACTCTTGCAGCGAGAAAGTTCTTTGCTGGATCATGCTTCCTCCACCAATTGCTACCCGTCGACTCGCTCCCCGAACAAGGATATCTCTTCGCAATATCGTCGCCATACTTTTGAAGTGGCCAGTGGCACACGGGTTAATGTGGTACGGGAACTTTCCTCGAAATTGAGACGAAAAAGGGTCGCTGCGTCCAAAGCCACCCGGTGGAGGAGGAATTGATTGATAAAAATATATAAAAATAACAGCGAGGGACCGACGTCACTTTGGAGTAATGTCGGGATATCGTTGTACCGTGGGTTAGGTTTCGGATTATAAATTGGGACTTAGTCTTCGGGATGATCACTTACCTGTGGGCCCAGGGCCAGGGTAATCGGGGTGGAGACATAAAGGGCTTATTTTGTATTATGGTGAATTGGTAAGTTGATGAATGGCGATTAGAGCGCATCCTTCATGTGTCATAGGCTCTAGCCCGGGCTCCGAGCGGTGGATTACCGTACCGGTAGTCGCCACAAATTCCCGAGCAGTAGAGTGCTGTGCAGTACCTTCCTTCAAGTCCATGCCAAGAAGTTTACAGTAATAACTGGTATGCCGATGGGTATCATACATTGATAATACAAAGTTAAACAAATTATACTTCCTATTTTCTGGGCACTTTAGAGCATGGTATCATCTTGAATATATCTTTCTATTTCCACCTCTCTCTATATTGGTCCAAAAACCTAAACCAATCCCCAATCACTCGTCCCCAGAGAACCAATATGGTACAAAGCACACTCCATTCCGCACACCCGCAGATGCCCATCGCATCGATTCCGCATCCAGCCGCCCGTCCGCGCAAGGCGTGACATGCGGCACAAAGGTTTTTTTCACTTTTTCACTTTCTCACCACTCCCACATATATCAGCCCCCTCCGATGATAAACGTGTCAGTCAGCTAGGCAAGGGGGCGGGAGCGAAGTGCAGGAATTCTGTTATCACGAGCGGGAGAGATCCAATCAGGGGTTTGAGGGTTTTTAGGAGGTTGATGCTGTATGATAGTGAGTTAGGAGGAGGGTTGGTAGGGGTATTGTAGTGGTGCACCGAAGGTCTGGAACCCTCATGATTTCCTAGTGTTGGTAGTGTTACCGTAAGGGGATGTTGGAGTCGAGGACCGCCCGAATGGGAGGGGGTTGGCTAACTGCAAATCCTAGAGATCTGTTATATAGGCCAGTGAGACTTGACATCGCTGGAGTTGGAGTTGGGTTTTGATTTGGAACCACGAGTAGATTCAAGCATATCCGCCGATAAAGCACTACCATGGAAACCCGGAACGATACTAAAGCAAGAAGGACAAGTGCCCAGGAGGATGTCTCCTACAAGACAGGGATAGTTGTATTGTAAAGCACTGAATGAGAGACATGTTCTCAGCTCAGGTGTCATGGGTTGGTTTTGTCACAAGGTGCCATACAAATGCTACGAACTGCCATTGTGTAATGTGGCTCGCTTGAATCAGAGCGACCCTAACCGCCAATCTCCCTTCCTGGAAGGATGCTGTGGTAATCTTATCACCCGGCGCAAGTCAGGTACTACGGGGAGCTCAAATTACGAGTCGAGTTGAGTCAAGGAGCTGTTGAGGTATCCACCTGGAGCCCCACCCCCACCAGTTTCTCCTCGCAAATCCCCTACAATAAAGAAACTAAGCTGGAACTACCAAAAGGATCACGTTTTATCACTCGATATCATGACTTCATGTGGTGAAATTCATCTTACAGCACGCACCCATTGTTGGAGGCGGGTTGCGGCATAGCGCGTAATAAATCAACGGGGGGGATAGTGTTTCCGCCCCGCTCTGCTTTGCAAATCGCTAGAGGACAACCCGGAATGAAACCCGAAACTGCGGCGGCACAGCCTGCTATGAAAAATGTAAATTCTTGTCAGAAAATAAATAAAAAATACAACCCCCCGCCCTGGGTAGTCCTCCCCCTCTAAAAACTCCTTCTCTATTTCCTAAACACGTCCCCCCATTTGCGATTACTCCCATGTCGTTGTTATTCCCATGGTCTGAAAGGTCCTATACTTTATTAGCTTTTGTGGAGTGGAAGGGTTTCCGCTGGGCGGAAACACACCTTTAGGTCTCGCTGGCGCTTCTTGCGGTGTTTCGGGGGTACTAGGAACTATGAAAATTTTTAGTGACAACAATGGTGAGCATTATTATCTATAGAGATATCACCTTTGCTATCTGTCGCTGACGATTCCCCTCCTTCCTCGGGTTGTGGATTGCCGTTATTGAGTCCTACAAGATCTACGTTTAGTAAGGGTAGAAAATAAGTCGGTGCATGAAAAAAAAGACACACCTCTTGTTCTCCGGCTTTTTCTTCGTGCTAATGATTTCCAGGCTCGCGCCATTCTCCAGCTCGCATACTTTTGGGAGGCAAACTGTGGATACCTCGTTGACATCCATGCGTAGAGTTCATCTTCTGCAGGTCGCTTGATTTCGTCTGGGATCCGACTGTATGTGCGATCTTGTCCGCCCAAATTATACTTTTCGTAGAGATTCCTCGCTTCCGCCTGTGTTCGATAGCCCCGTTAGGGGATTAGTTAGCCATCTATAGGTGACATTTCGATGAGAAAGTCTCCCATCCAGTTTTCTCCTGCTTTCGGCCCTGTCGACCCCCCTTTTTTCGTTGGGGTTCGCCTCTCTTACCTTTATCTCATCTCCTGCTCTCTTGCCAATTCCCATGGCTTCGTCGACATCCCGTGGCTGTTCCGAATGTTCTGCGAGTATCTTCTCAACATCTTCGTCTGATATTCTTGTCATGGGCTATAGGTTTCCTTCTGAAAAGTACAAGTGAGCTCGGGGTAGCCCTAGGTGAATTAAACAATGTGGATCAAGTGGGTCGGGCCGAAAAAACAAGGTCTATCGTTCCATAAGCAGCGGGCGGTGCGATAGGTATTTATAAATACATCTATTAATAGACGTCTTCAACGCAAGTTTCAGCCTCTACCAGCGTAAGCGCTGAGCAACAAGCATTGGTCGCCTTGGTTCGGGTTGAAGAGAGCTGAGATGGGTCGAATGGCTTCTGTGCAGTGTGGTGGTGAGGAAGTGAGACCGCGCTCAGTAAACCATATACATGCTGTGGGAAGCCAATAGATCCTTGGATGTCAAGCTACCGAGCACTAACCTAACCACAGGAGTGCTTAGTTTCAGGAGAAGGATCGAGAGGCCTTGTTCTTTCTGCGCAGAGAGCCATGATGCACAGAAAACAATTTTTTCCACACCATCCCAATTGAAAGATAATGCCTTCCTCTCCGATTGCACCGCGCAACAGCAGGTCTGAAAAAGGTCTATGAACTAAGGAATGTATGAGATGATCCCGGGGTCATGGGATATCACTCACTAGAATGACAGGAGCAGAGAGTTTTATAAATCTATTGTTACTCGAGGGCCCAGCCATGACCATGTTCTCGAAAATATGAACATGAGGGTACAAATTGTCGTGTAACGTAAAAACTCTTGAAATCCACTATCAGAATATTAGCGGAACTCGGCTACGGTAGCCAGCCCACGATAGGTTAAATTTGACAGGTTGAGAGAATTGTGAATACCGGTTAATGGGGTCCGGCGGATCCAAAGGAGTGATCCTATACCGCATCGGGAACCACGAGTCCTTCTCGGGAGCTTTTGTCTCTGAATGCGTGTAGGGTTGGCGGGGGTAGCGGATTTTCAGGAATTTGTACTGGACGGTGTTGTATGGTTTGCTTCCGGATCAGTGCTGAGCCGACCCCCGCCTATCATCCAGGCCACCCACACCTCTCCTCTGCTTTCTCTACGTATTTTTTTGGTTGCCTCTATGATGCAGAAGATTTTTTTTGTGGAACGGAATCTGTTGGAGCGATCACTACCCCCGCATGATGCATTGCGGGATGCGGCAATAGGCGATCTATAGTTGCACAAGATCACAGAAGCAAGTGTAGTATTCTTACAGTGCTCGCTCGCTAACTTCCTCTCTCTCTCTCTCTCTCTCTCTCTCTCTCTACACTTTGTTTTTTGTGTCCATTGGAAGGAATGAAAAAAAGTGGTGCAGATTTGCTATGGTTACCGTATATCAGTTCTCAATCTTGAAAGAGAAAAAGCAGAAAAAGTATAACATCCTTGACGCCCCACTCCATATCAAAATCAAAAATGTTCTCACATTCAAGGATTTTCGGGCGCTGCACCTTGGGTCGATGTGCCAATCAGATTATTTCTTTGGTAAACTTATGATTGGCAAGAACATTTTCGCATATCGGCACTCAAGGAGCAAGCGCATCCTCTAGGTGACCGGGGGCACCCGGCTCTCTATGGTACACAGGCAAGCTACCTTGATTGGAATGGGTCTCAGCCAACTCATCGTATTTCGATTGGGGGCTCACCCGCCAGTACCTTTATTGCCTCAAATGCCAACAGGTTTTTCTTTTTTGTTGTCCTTTGCTATCGGAGATGAGGTGTGGAAGGTCGATCCGCTGCCGTTACGCAAGACTGTCAGGTGATTTTCCCTTGGAGATTTGTAGGCTGGTATTTGAGTAGAACCACGGTCTGGGCTTCTATCGGGACGATTGGTATTTGTGGGGATGAATTACCCGCAGGAGAAGACCTTCGGTCCAACAAAGCCAGGGATTTGGTTGGGACGCCTCAACCATAAGTTGGGTACAGCGATCTTTATTCCATCCTCCCCAACCCTCACAGCTCTTGGTCCCCAAGGACCGACTGAGGGGAATACTTGTTACAGGCAAAAGTAACAAGCCAACATCAGCGAAGAGAATGCATAGTTCCCCAGATCCCGGCTCTAAGTCCTCTAATAGCAAGAAGTGCGAAACTGGTGTTTGTATGTTTGTTTCTCAGTCTAGTCTTCAAAATCCCATTCGAGTCAGAGCCAGAAGCACCAATACACATAAAGGAGCCGAGAACCCCCGGATTGGTGCTAGCAATAATATGTATGGATCAAATCATTTCAATGATTTTGGGTGTTTGCGACCCAGCTTCCGTTCCACCCCATTACCAGCGCTGTGGTACCAGGGAGGAGATCTTTTTTTTCTGTTAACGCACCAACCCGAATTTCGCGTACCTGACTTCGACATAAGACCAATTTGGGAACGGCAAGGAACACAACAGAGCATGTGAGTGACACATCGTGATGAATTTTTCACGCCCCACCGGCCTCCATAACGTATGGTGTTCGTTTTCAGCAAATCTTCCGCTCTTCCACCTTGTCAGACTCGGGTACTCGATCCGCACTTGCCTCAAGACTTCCCATGTCATGTGATGGGACACATTTGGCCACCCCATTGAACAGCAAGAAATCACATTGTTTGATAGTATGCCTCTGTTTCTGCAAGCTCCTTATGCCTGCTTAAGCCATGTGAAATGTTTGGGTGAGGTGAGACACCATTGACCAAATATTGAGATTTTGGGCGTCGGCCCAAACAGCGCGGAAGTGGGGAGAGGTAGGAATTGATGGGATAGGTTGACATCGAATGTGTTTGTGGGAGCGGGACATACGTGTACCATCTAAACCAAGTGATGGGAAGCGCTGTCATCGCAGCATATCCGAGAATTAAGGTAAGCGATTGCTGACCCCCCCGCTTCGCTGTCTACCCGGGGGGTTGTTATGAATCGGAAAACATGGCCCTTGTCTCCGTAGAGATTTGTGTGGTATCGGCAGAAATAGTTTTCCGATTTTTACTGACTCTCCGAGTTCCGTGGGGTGGAGATAGGATGCCCTGGCTATAACTTAATCTTCCCCCTTTCCTGCGTTCCCTCCCGAGTTTTCCTTTTTCCCTACCTCTCTCCTTTTCCCTTTTTCCACATTTCCTCACCGACCCAGGATCGACCGATATCCTTTCAATCTGGTGTATCAATCCTTGAAATTGGCCAGGCTTCGACCTGAAGACCTTCATATTCACCGAACATGCCGGTATTTCGCAGCTCCTAAGTCATGAATAGCAGTTGAGTCTTCGGTGGAAGCAGTGCTTATCATCAACAAACACAATGTCGAATCATAGTATCAAACGTAAGTTGCCTCTCACAACACTCTGCAAGCTTTGACAAATGAGAATTTGAATATTCACTAACGCAATACCCTGGCGAGTTGATATGGACTGGGTATAGCCCGAGAGGAGTTCCTTTTGACACTATATCACATTGACGAGATCAAGATAAAATATTTCCGGTATTTGGTACGGGGCCGGGCTGGTCCTAGGGCTCCCACCAGACATAGTTCCTTGAAACTGATCAAGGATCGAAAAACATAAGCTGAAATGTGGGGAACCATGCATAGGAGATTTCAGTGTGCCCCCGATGGATAATGCTAGAGCTAGGGTGCCGCTGGCTTCAACACCATGGCTCTAGTGACACAACCTTTGCTCGTATGCACGAGGCACCGGTTGGGTGAGAGAAGATATGAGGTCTGAAATAGACCCTATCACATCCGAGACTAATACTGCACGAGTAGATTGAACAAGTCCTGTACACGGAATACGGCTGCATTTCTTGCGAGCCTGTACACAATGACACTGGTTCCAGAGATTGGGTGTTTGCAGCTGCACGCTCTCCGCCAAAAGTGAGATTTTGTTTCTGCTTTCTTTTCTGCATCATGCACTCCTTGCCTGGGAGATGCTGTTTCTTACTGAGGCCAAGTTCCACTGGAGATATTAGTGCCTAAATCCATGCATGCAGATTTGGCTTTGGCATGGATGTAAGCCTATGTGGTCGTCCATGACTTGGTTTGGTGTTCGGTGGCTTCTGCCCTAGATACACAATAGGTCCGCTCACTGCCGGTGTGGGCTTAGTTTGCTGACATCGGCAGTCTTCGCTTGTCTTATCTTATCGTACACATGTTCCAAGAAGGCGAGAAATCATTTTTTCGCGAGGTAGAGAATGAAGAGCTTCGGCCGCGCTCGAAATACTCAGCACGATCTACATGCTCCCATGGACCGGCAACTGCTCGAGTAAACGATTGATCGTCGAAGCTCGGTTGTCAAGTCGGCAAGGATTATAATAAGGCGGAGATGCATGTTAGTTTTTCACTTGGCCGACACAATAAAGGCGAACCTTGTCCCGAGCCAACTCACCGCCCCTCTCTTCCACGATTATATTCAAGAATCGCATATTTTTAGACCATTATCTTCGGGGGATTATTGATTGATTCTCACCATGTAAAAATTGACAAAATGAACAAGCATGTGTATCGGACATGTCCGCGGGCGCTTTGAACAACAGCCGGCCGCATTTGGGGCGTCAACACCCACTTTCCTTTCAGGTATTATACCAATTCCCTGACCGCTGATACTTGTTAAACCCTTACTGGTGCTATACGCTTGCTGCCAGCGGAGTCATCAATCATCACTCGAAGCACTTCAACCCTTGTCATGCACAACACATAACACATAAGAGCATAGGAAAAGTGTGCACCCGATCGCTAGCGGCCCACGGGCGATACTGGTGAAGCAAGATCAGTGGGATTGATGGATTAGGTTCCGAATTGGACGCAGTGCTTGAGCCTCTTCGAAATCCAGAATTGGTCCACTGATACATGGAGGGCTAGGAAAGCGTCGGATGCTTCAATTAGCTAACGCGGTCTCCGGGACAGATCGAGTTAGTCTCTAAAGAGTCCTTGTTTCCCGACGAGGCGCACAGGGATGTCTCCTAGGAACGCTACCGTATTGCCTTGATTCAGAGTGATGTGCAGCAATCATAAGCTCCCATGGGTCGAGTTCCCGGAGCTTCGCTAGTACTCAAATCACTTCGGCGTAAAGCACATTATTTCAGGGAAAACACTTTTATAAGCTACGCCAAGCCAAAAGGTCCATGGGCTGGGTTTGAGCACGCACCTAGGTGGCAGGTGCAGGAATTCGTTTGCGCAACAGGTAGCTTGGCGGCCGGGTGACAGCAGAGTGGTTACTATCCGCGCGTGGGGGAAACACCTCCCTAGCGCCTGTCCCAGTACGGAAAATATCTGCTCACTCGTCTTTGCCAAGAATGTCCCTATGAGCCCAATATTTGGCGAGAGCTCCAGCAAAATGCCGGCTGACGGAGCCATTTTTGGCAAAGACGAGCGAGCAAATGGCTGAAGAGTGCTGATGTGCTGTTGCTGACTTCTTGTTGTGTAGCATAAAATTTCTTCAGGCCTGAAAAACCCTACTCTACACTTCTCCCGGGGTTTGCCACCCACCCATCTGGGTGTCCGGGACTTTTAAGACTCGAAATAACTTGTTTTCCTGCTGCCCGGGTCTCCTTGCGCAAACCCTCTATTATACCAGGCGCAAATAATTCATCAAAAATACTCGCACATACTCAAACTTTGACATAGTTATATGTCACGCTATATGTCACCCGCCACGTTCAGCTGGTTATGATAAAGTACTGTACCGGCACGTCCGTTCAGCTACAATACTCCAGAAAATTGAGTGGCTGTAGCGCCCACCAAGCTCTATTCGTCGGGTGCGGCCCAGCCCATTTAGGTAATTTAATCTGTGTACCCTCATCGCCAATCACCGCACTCGAGTATAGTCTACCTCGTGCCGAATCAACACCCCGACCACCATATCGCCGCAGTCAAGAACCATCATTGCCATTTTGCCACCATCGGCGCATCGGAGTCTTCGGCACCAGGAGCACGCGCAGGCAGCTAATTTGCCGTCCGTACCGCAGCAAGCTTATATAGTAATTCTTCAGGGCTTAGCTCCCGTGCCCTCAAGGGCGATGGAGTGCACTGAATACTCCGATAAAAAAATATAAAAGTAAATTTAACAGGCTAATACAGGTAGCGTGAGACTCCGTATAATTCACTCCCTCCGTCAGGCCTCTCGAGAAGGGATATGTTTACTTGACACGGTATAGCTGGAACGAGCTGAGCTCGCTAGATCCCATCAACCAGTGTTCGTAATCGTATTATAGTTTAGTCTTGTTGCTTATCTGGCAGTGGATTGCATTCAGTATACGAGTAAATACAGGTGTGGTGGCGCACTTCGCTCAAGATTATCCCTCGGCGAACCATTTCTTCAAGCATTAATAGCACTTGTCGTGCACAGTACTACCACAAAGCACTCCGACCACCGACAGACGGCAGATAGCACAAAAAGTATAAAACCCCACTTGTGACTGTCTCTCCTTCCCTCCATCCCTCTCCTCTCCTCCCGGTAGTTCACCGAAAAAAAATAAAAAAATCGAAATAGATCACCTGAAACCCTCGAAAAAGGGAAAGGAGAGGGAAAAGGGGAGAGAGAGAGAAAAAGGTAGGTTGAGGGAGAGAGAGGATGATCGACTTGTACGTGTCTCATGCCTTCATAATATATCATACCAGTAGTCGGCCATAATGCTGTACTACATATTAGAAAAGTAGCACAAGCATAATCAAGAGTATTAATAACTCGAAAAAACCCAATCCAACCCACCTCGACTTCGACCCAACCCAATTTATTATCACTTCCCCACAAGCCGTCAATTTGTCGGCCCTTCAAATATCTCTATTTATTTATTAATTCATTCCTTCATTTTTTTTTTTCCGCCGACGGTGCGGTAGGATTTTGGATTGGTTCCCGAACTTCACCACAGCTAAAAGGGGGAGAGTAAACAAATTGTGGGAAGTTGCGCTTTCCAGCGTGTGATATCGTAAAAAAAACCAAAAATGATAATAATCCTTCAACAAATATCGCTACTGAAGGCCTTTTCGAAATCGGTGATACTGCATAATGTTTCACAGACCCTACTCAAGTATGATAACCTTGGTGACGTGCCGCGAGTGACGCCAAACTGGCTTGTGCCGGTCGAAACCAAGCCAAACGGGACCGAACGGAATAAATACGTATAAAAATGGGGAACGAGTCGGAAATGCAGAGTATACTGCACGTCCGAGTAAACACGAGCACGGCGTTATCATACCTGCTGAGATCCAGGGTATTCAATTGTTGGGGTGAAAGTGCTGTGCTGTGCTGTGCCGTGCCCTATGACATCGTACTAGTACAATACAGCCGTGTGCCAAAAGTACTGACACCCCGGGTGGGATGGTGATAGGTCTTTTGTGTCACGGCACTAGCTGGGATATGTACCAGAACTTTTGGCACAGGGCTGTACGAGTATCATACAGTGCATACCGCACCGGGCTGCAAAGAGGGGAGGGAAGGAAATGGGGGTTGCCGTACGGCTCCTACCGTCGGTGGGTAAGCTACAGTAGGCAAGAAGGTGGGATGTGTCCCCGCAGATGCGTTCCCTCCGAGAGTGGGTATGTGCGGGGACATATATCGTATAGTAACGGATGCGGCATTATCCGGGAGGTTCTCGGCCTCGGTGGTGGGAAGTGGCTGGATTGCCGATGGCCGGCCGGTCGGCTGTGGGTGGGTGGATGGATATCATATCGTGGATCGATTACATTGCAAACTATGGTACCGCTCAAGTACTGTACTTGGTATGATCATTCCCGCTCCTCTGATTCGCTGACTTTTGCGCTCCAGGCGGTACTGTACCAGGGGAGGAAATGTCTTTCTTAATGCCTTTAGCTAACTGCTCGGAAGTCACAAAAATTCCAAGCTATCTCTGCGGCCCGCGGCCTATCTTTACGCTCTCTTATCTCCAAAAAAGAAAAGAAGAAAACTACGGCACTGACCCGCGGTATGCTTCTCCGGTGCGGGTTTGTGCGCTTAAAGGGTGCGAAATTCGGCATCAAAATGAAAGGATTGAAATGGAATAAACCAAACAAAATATGTAAAAAAACAAACAAAAAACCCCGTAACCAGAAACACCCGTCTGCTCTAGAATCCCTGGATAATAGAATGGCAAAGGAAAACCGCAAAAATAAACTCAAAAGGGAAAAAAAGAAGAAGAAAAAAAGATCACAATCACAGATCATCACTCGTCCTTCATCGTCGGCATTCCTTGGGGGCATCTCAGACTTACCAATTCATCATCAAAAAAAAAGCCATTACCCATAACGCGTAATAGCGACCCTTGGAATTCATAAAAACGTCCACATAATGCCTACGGCTCCGCCGCACCTGTACGCACCCAAGACAGCAATTCTATCAGCGAAAAAAAAACAAAATTTTTCCCTTCTCCCCCAACTCCCCATTTTTTTGGTGGTGGATCATGATCAACACGTACGCTCCAATAGTGAGTGCCGCGGGTACCTGCATTTCCGGCTTTCTGTCAAGGACCCACCCTCCCACTGCTGATATGCCAAGCGAGATTAAAGTTGCGCAGATTTTGGCGGTGCGCGAGAGTGAAAGGGTGGGGGATTGTAGTAATAGCTTGGGTAATTAGTCTTGGCTTTTGTTTTTTAGGTTAATGCGGGGAGAGAGATGGTGGTGTGGGTTTAAAGAAAAAGATACCTCTTTGGGTATTAATTCGGGAGCGGTAGGTTTTTGGTCCTCCACTTTCGGCCCGCTTTGCTCTTTCGGTGGTGGGTGTTCATGGGAATGTGGCTGTGATTGTGGTGGTGGTGGTGGTGGTGGTGGTGGTGACTGTGATTGCGATTGTACTGGCTGCGGCGGAGGAGGTGTAACTGGAAAGCTTGGCTTTGGCCTCTTTCTTAAAGATATTAGGTCTTCTCGGCTCTCGAGAAACCTGCCCTCGAGCTCAACCAAAGGCCTCTCGCTGTCAAGCCATTTCCTATATGCCATTATTTCGTCCTCTCGTGCCGCCTCTAGCGTGTCTGCGACATCTGCAAAGTTTTTCAATGCCGTGTCTGTGCGTCGTTGGCTTAACGGGTTTTGTTACGGAAGGGTGTATAATGAGACTCACTGTACTCCCTGAGTTTCCAGGCGACAGCGCCCATGACCTGTATTCTCCTTGCCCCACCACCGCTTCCGGCGCGTCGTGAGCGCAGTCCAAGCCCAGCATTGGAAAGATATTCGGCTGTGTCTAATTCCGCAAGAATCGATTCTAATTCTGAGATTTCGTCCTGCAAATGTAAAAGCACTAGATGGTTCAACGTTGAAAAGCGACGGTAGAGCGCGAGTGATGGATGATTAGTGAGTGTTTGAGCCACGTGTGGATAACCTGTTCTGCGAAACGGGGGAGGAGAGCCACGCCGTGGTTTCTGGGGGGTTTGGGAAGTCTGAGGTTGCGGTATATCCGGAGGTGGTGCTGAGCTAGTCCATTAGTAGGGAAGAGAAAACTGGGGAGTAGCCTTTGTACCCAACGGTGGTATCTTCCTCCGAAACTTTGATCCTACCGGTGGCGTCCCCTTACCCTCCGACTCACTCTCACTGCCTGCTCTGCTCTTGCCTTTTCCCTTTTCCCTCTCCTCTCTCCTTTCATCTTCAGTTTGATCATCGTCCGATCCTGAATACCACTCACCATCTTCCGAATCGTCTTCACTACTTATCAAGATTTGTGGAATATCCTGGCGGCCTTGCTCATAGTACTCGCTATTTAGTCCTTTGGGGCCTATTCTTGTACCCTCAATTTTCATCGGCCCCGAGGCCCATGGCCCATTGTAAGACCCTTCAAAATCTACTCTCTGTCGTTGATAAGAGGTTCCTATGGATTGCCGTGAAGGAAGGGGAGGAAACGGGAGAGAGGGAGGAGGTGGAAAGCTACTATTATAATAGCCATATTGCATGGGCATTCTATATACTGGAGGGTGAGCTACATTAGCATTATAGGGTACTATTCGGGGTGAAGGCTGTCTAGTGCTTTTTGGTGTAGTGGGGTCTTCATGTTCCCCTGACGCCGTGCCGGAATGTGAACCAGAGATACTAGAACCAGAAAATGTCCTTGGTCTTCTCTTCTTCGCCCGAGGAGAGCTGGAAGACGCATCGGATCGGTTTCTGCGATGAGGTTTTCCCGGTGGTGTTTTTGGCGGAGGAATCGCTGGCGACAATTGTGACTTTTGGTCGGCACTTGTATTGTCTTCTTCGAGGGAAGCCATCATTCGTTCGGTGCAAGAACGGGAGGAGGCAAAAGAACGCATGGGTATAACCTTATATGGCGGACAGACGCCACGGCTTTTTCGCTTAGCCTCTGCGCATGCTCGAGATGTTAATTTCCGATGATATCGGTTTTGCCCAGGCACCAGCTGAATTTGGACATGTGCCCATCCAATAGATAGTGGTCACCGAGAACGGTGGTTGCTATTGTGAGCTGAAGCGAACCAGGATCCAGCTGAGAAGGCAACCGTAGTGAAAATGGAAGATTAGAGAAAGTTTAAGCAGGGAGAGCGAGACTTATTTTCCCTGAATTCCAGCGGAGGAATTTCAAAGAAGGGTCGATAATCCACCACAATCTACGAGTCTGATGCGATATATTAGTGTTAAGCTGTGGGTATCTGACTGTTACATCACCCGAAGTCACTCGGATTCGCAAGGTCCTGGAACGAAAATAGGGGTCCGGTAGGCCAACACGCTGCCCGTACTATGGAAAGTTAGCGCCACAGCTGGGATGTCAGTTCTTCACACAGGAGAAGGGTGAGAAATTACGTTATTCTCTCGCTCCGAGATGTAATATAAGAACAGGTGGTGTGCGCGTCTTGTGCACCATGGTATGGGGGTTCCCGGATTATGTTAGCTGGAGTTCGTTTATAGCCACGATCGTCGAAAATCAACAGGTCGCAAGAGATAGATCGTGTGATTTCTTTGAGACAACATATCGCGGACCTGTGCTCCGGGATATAGATGGTGGGGGACTTATGGAACCGGTGGGGAAAGGGCCATAGGATTTGGGCCGAATATTCCTATGAAGTCAGTGCATGACCACGGATTAACGAATCTCGCTCCAGCTGTGGAATGAACGGAGAGCATCCTTCCTCCATCCATGCCTATCACAACCCCTCGATACATAGGGCAGTTCGAAACCTAGCTGCAGTTCCTCAAACCCGCAACAAGAGGGAGTCTATTTCAAAAGGGTAAAAGTAAAAAATGGATTAGGTAGCTAGGACCATACAGCAAGACTAGCCAGCGGACTTGGTGTGTACGGTATAGAATTTAATTTCAATGAGTTTGTCTTCAGCCAGTAACCTGCCAGGAAGACCCCCGCAGATCGTATTGACCACGGGTGTTCTAAACTAGCCATCGTATATGCGCTGCGAGGTCGAATTAAGCTGTGGCAAAAGGAGGTTTTTGCCACCTGGGGGATTTTCGAGCACAAACTACCGATGCTCCATTCAGATAGATAACTCCAGCTCAGATTCTCTGCGTTTCATTTCAGCGCTGCGTATTGAGCTAAGGGAAGGTATGAGGAAATAGAAACACTATAGAAGCCTAACTATGCTCACGATCACTGAGCACCTTGTTAAGCCTGAGAAAACAAGCCGACGTGGCAGAAGGAAGAGCCTAGGGCAAGATATCAAAGAAGCAAAAAAGGCGATACACACGGGCTAACTAGTATCAGCAGGGCTCGTGGATATTTGCCGAGTATTGATAAGGGGTACTTGCGTGCGCACCCCGCGTCCCCGCCTTAGATTCGTAGGTGACCTCCGGAAGAAATTCAATCTATCTGGGTTCCTCAGAGAAATTTTGCAGGGGAGTTTCCTCCAAGGCTAGCATGTATACAATAAGGCTAGTATATCTATTAAAGGTTATCATAGCCTGGGAGTGACCCATCGAGTCCCAGAGAACGAATCCCGCATAGAAAATCCCTCACACAACGGGACCACGAACCGCGCCAGCACTTTTGCACCTTTCCCTTGGACGAGAGACATATCATATCCCTATCTTGATCCCTGTAAACGCTTCAAATGCTCATTTTGCCCTAGAAATCCAATAAGGATCAAGAATCACTTCCAATCACTCGCTGGAGAGATATCCACTTCGGTTACAACCTCAGATCCCTCCTGCGCACGAGCGAGGGGTGATCGGGAATCGATATGACGCGCTGTGAACAATCCCCACGCCTCTGGGCCACAGCTAGGGGGTTCTGGGGCTTCACAGCGAACATTTTCAACCCCGAGGCCAACATCTGTACCTGAAAGCAAGGGTATTCTGCAGCCTGGTTTATAACTGCCAAATATCGGATCGGGGAGAAGCGTAACAGGTGAGGGGGTGTAAGGGAAGAAAGGGGAAGAGTAGCGATGCCTGAATTGATAGGTATTATACGCCACTCTTCTCTCTTGTATCAGTGAGGAAATAATGTGAACTAAAAAAACAAGGAGGTTCTCTTATCCCAACGAAACTCCGCACTTACCGGTAGGCCGGTGAGCAGAAAAGGCTATAAGTGATATTATAGTATAAATCACTGCCACCATTCAAGCAACTTCCCAATCTGCCGGCCAGAATAAGTTCTTCTCCGCCAATGTTCCCACCACATCAGGTATCAGGCACCGAGCGCATGTCACTGCATATCTCCCCCTAGCTGGCTAGGAGCACAGTTTTCTTAACTTGCGACTAGTTTAGTCCCCTGAGGAGGATATTGACCCTAGAATTTGGGGGAGACCCACAGGGGAAATAGCATCGATAAGAAACCCTTCCCCGTGAGCAGGATAGCTCTAGCCCTGTGATCTTAGCGTTTCAAGGCAACATTGAATTCTGTACAATACTTCTCCATTTAGCGGTAGTTTCCCTTAGTAGTTCTTGAGGACCTAAGTGCTACCGGTTTGATATCCGTCAAGTCAGAGCCCAGAACGGTTCTCAACGTCTTCGAGAATGCGCTTGTTAATTTCCACATCATCACCCAATATCAGCTAATACTTGCAGAATATAGTCCTTGGAAGCACCTGTACTCGAGTACAATTTAGAAAAGAAAAAAGGAGCAAGTTGGCGGTGCTTGCCATTTTTTTGAGCTTGTGTATGATACTACGGTAGTACCGTAAGAGCTCTTGGAGAATCTGCTATCTCCGCCAGCCCGGTAATCTCCGGATTTAGAGACCGGAGCTCCTGAGCAGGATTAGCGTCTTCCCGGAACTGCACAAGATCAGCCCACTGGGTGTGTTTGATTTAGTTAGCCAGTATTCGCAATTTTGATAACTTGTTGGACTGAATCTATCATGAGCTGAGAGGCTGGTTTCCTCTGATAATCTGATGGTGAATTTCAGGAGTTTTTACCGCATTCATCCATAAACGCCAAGGCACGCCATGCTGTTATCACGTAATGTAGGCGTTTTCCAAGTTCCCTGATCTGGGGAGAGACCTCTGTACTCGAGTAGCCGGAACATTCATTCAGCGGGTATCTTAGCAGTGGTGATGTTAATCCGCCAAGAGTGGAGTGCTGACAGGTTAATACCTTGGCAAACATCTATTGACAGATATTGCTAGGCCAATTAACAGTAATCAGCATGTCCCTGACATTCCCCTAAGTTACTCCACCCCAATTTCAACCTACTCCTAAACCCCAATATCTCCACCAAAGCTCTAGATATTCCTCAATTAATGGGTAGAGGGTCATCCATTCTATTATATAATCAGGCTAAATTCTCATCGGAGGGATGGAATCCTTTGGTGGTTGAAGATGGACAATATCGTCTTGGCAAAGTACTCCTCTTGCAGACGTTTCTTACCATAGGCCCAGTCGCCATAGTTGTCGGTCTTTGAGAGTGGTCTCCTACTAAACTTCACAAAATATCATACTAAAACTTGGTTATTATCCGCCTGCCGCTCGCGCAAGTAGGGATAAATGCCACGGTAATCACGTATGCCATTCGTTTCTAACAGCTTTAAAATACTACCAATGCCCAACCCAAAACACCTGCGTTATTTCCCGGGAGTCCGGAATGCCAGATACACCTTCTCGGCCCGGGCTACTACAACAAGACGGAAGATTCATTAGTTCCGGTACTCACTCGGAGCAGGGCAGTATTTCCACCAATCCACTCTACTCACAGCACCTTTGCCCATCCCGATATCGGGAGACCACGGACACACCGCGAATTCTAAAAAATCGTTCTGTCGAAGAGGATAGAAAAGTTCCTCCTGGCCGATAATTAGTGATGGGGTTTGAATTAATTTCGGCGGGAGAGAGTTTCTGGGAGGTCAGTAATCTGTTCCGGTTCCAGCTCCCAAACTTGCCCTTGAGAATTGTCTCATAAATCATCCCTGAAATCTTCAGATCCCACACTTTCTGTCCGCAAGTTTGTGACACTCCCCTCTGTTAGAAATGGTTACATCTACTAGTGATTTTAGAGTACGGGATTGAAGGCCCATTTGAGGGAGATCAATGATTGGGAGTTGTCCTCATAGAATAAACTATCTAGAAACCTACCCAGAAACTAGAGCAAGGGACTCAATGAGAGTTAAGTTAGAGACTAATTTGTTTAGTTAAAGTTAACAAAGGTCGGGGAGAAAGGGGGGCTTGCTATAATAGAACATAGATACAGGTATTTCACCTACTATTTCCTAGGTTTAAACATTAGGGTCGTTCATTCTATCCTGCAGCACCAAGTACCACACAGAGCTACCGTATGATCGCTATTCCCAATCCAGGCGGCGTATTTAACTATCGACAATCAGTCTCGCTGCTCGCTTGGGAGCGATTTCTTGTCTCCGAAATTTATACCCACCTATTTTTAGGCCATCTAACAGGGTGGTGTCCTTCATGCTAGATACCTAACGACGTGCGACGGAGTCCAGACCAAACCACAGTTAAGACATAATACGAAGGCCTCCGTAAAATACTCGGTCTCGACTGCTCGATTTCTGGCAAGCTAGTAAACGCGGATAAACTCACCAATTAACTCTTACCTGGTATCCATCTATGGCTAAGAATGTGATATTGTACACAAGTTAGGTTTTCGACAGGAATCCCTCATGAGGAATATTATATTTCCTGCAGCTTCCAAAAATCACTTGGAGAATCCGGTAATTGTGGGCAATGAAGAGGCTCCATTATCGAGGCTGATATACTACGCGCAGGATACTTGTTTGAACTTGATAGTCTACCAAGCGCCAGCGTATCAGTGCCATTCCGTGCAGCCGGCGCACCTCAAGAGTAGGACCAAGCTCGAGTACGACACTGAGCAATCACCAAACCCTGACGGCCAGTACGGTAATCAGTTCTTGGCCCAGGGTCTTCAAAATAGCGTAGGATCGTCTCGCTGCAGGGATTCGGCGCTTGTGCCCAACTAGCCTTCAACACAGCCTTCGCTATCTGGTGCGGCTGGGAATGGGGGATCGTCGTTGGGGTCATGGAGGATATCTCTGCACCAGCTGTTGCCCTTGCAGGCCAAACCAGTTTCCATCGTGTACTTGTTCACACCGTGTGTGGCGTTCTTTTTCCCTCTTTTTCCTGGAGAGAGTTAATTCAGAATGGTGATCGAGGTAAAACCGTACACCCCCTCGCTTGCCGTGTACGATGTTAGAGGCGCGCATCGCCTATTTGATAACGGCGCTCTCTTGAGTCTGTATCTCCAAACTACCCCATATCCTGAGGTGGGATCCCGCCACAAACCGAGGCTACCTTTTAACTGTGCTGATGGGATTGATAGAATGATCAAGGGGCCAGGCTATTCACGTACCCTATTTCTAATCCAGGTTTTCCAACAACTAATTTATCTAACTGATTTCCTCCAGATACAACAGATACACTTCGAGTGACATATTATTAGTTCTTTCCCGGTCGTTCGATTTCAACAGGTTTTCAAGCTTCCTTCGTGGACTAGCATGGGAAAATCATTTGACCCCCACGGCTAAAGTAGCCTCTTTAGCCTGCCAATGCGCCGACTGTGAAAAGGGTTCCAGATGCGGTATGTTCAGTTCAACTCATGGGTAGAGGGCTCTTTGCTGATAGTCTCAGGTCAACACTTATTCACCTGTAGCATCCCAATATTCCAAAGATCCGGTAGAGACGAGCCCTCCGAGCAGCATAGTGGAATTAAGGAAGTTAGGGAGGATGGAAATCTCCTGATGATACCCGGCATTCACCAGTGAGTGGCGAACGAGCCTCGAGGTAATTTTGTACTTACGGCGATTAAAGAAGTCGGCCGGAAGAGTTTATGCTATCTTCAGCTCATGCTCAGGTGTTTCTGTATCGTTTTGGAAATTGGCAGCACAGATACTTCCGCGTTGAAGCCCTTATCTGCAGAGATGGCGCTACCTCAGGTCAACTACATTCCATACCAGCAAACTATGTCCTTGACTTGCTGACCGCTGCTTGCGCGGGATGGGAGGACTTGATTGAATGTTCTAGAGGGTTTCTCTCTCGGATGGTGAGAACCCCGGATCAACTGGTCGCGCCCACGAAGCAACTAACCGAATGTTCACGCCCAGAAACACGAGATACTCGAAGAGTCGACAGTGAATGACAGGCAGATCATTCGGCGACTGGCACGAAACGCCCAGCAATGGGAAAGACTACGCAGTCTTCACAGGGATCATCTTCGAGGCTTGTCGGGATTGGAAACCCTAGGCACTGAAGAGCGATGGTTTGCCGGAAGCGATGACGAAGGTGGGGCGGCTATTTACTCGGATATTCTGGAAGTTGTCAAGAGTCTAGAGGATGTCGGCGAGGGAATTGAGTACTTGATACGAGAAACAAACTCGCTAATTCAAACTGTAAGTAGAAAAATGGCCCTGGGCTTTTGTGTGGATATTTGGTAACATCCGGACAGACATCGAATTTAATTACCATTGAAGAGGGGTATAGATCAAGGGATCAAGGCGACAGCATCAGGCGCATCACTTGGGTTACTGTATGCTTCCACCTTTATGAGGGTATTCCAGGAACCATGAAAACTAATTATGTATTGGACTATGAAAGTTTATCTTTCTCCCACTCCTCTTTGTCGCGGTTTGTCAATGTTCCCCCAAAATACTTTTCTCTTCTAACGTTTTTCGCAGAGCTTGTTTGGCATGAACGTGGACATTCTAAAAAATAATCCCTCATGGCGATACTTCATTTACGTATCGATACCCATGATACTTGCGATATTACTCGCTACAGCGATCTTGAAACACTCGAGGATGCTTATAAACTGGATCCTGGAGAAGTACGGGTTATCAAAAAAGGCTGTTGAAATCTCAAACTCAGAACTACTTTCCGTGAAAATTGACAGGGATGATAACTACCAAAGCCCTAATTTGATATGGGCAGCAAAGACAGGGCAAGAGGCCCTGGTTCGTCTACTACTAAATACGAACGTTGAAATTGACGCGAAGCAAGATGGACTTACCGCTCTGCACTGGGCGACACGATATGCACATGGCCGTGTGGCAGAAATGATAGCATCACGGGCAGAGTGCGTCGATACGGTTGACGAGCTTGGATGCACTCCTCTCCACTGGGTTGCTCGCAATGGCCTAACAGACCTCACCACAATTCTTCTCGCGAAAGGAGCCGATCATAACGCCTTGGACGATGAAGGGATGAATCCTTTGGCGTGGGCAGCGCAAAATGAAAATTTAGATATCTACGCTATCATTGCAAAGCTAGACGAGGAGGATGCGCCAGCGGAAGCGGAATTGCACTCTGCGATAGAAGCGGGATCGCTCCGCGAGGTCCTGCGACTGCTGAACCTCGGGGTTTCGCTCGCAGTAAAGGATGACAAAGGAAGGACACCCCTCCACCTTGCAACAGGACTTAAGAACCGTCCAATTGTTGAAGCCCTACTCCAGGGAGACGCAGATATGGAAGCGGCAGATCCCGATGGGCATACAGCATTGCATTTGGCAGTTATGAATAACGATACAGACCTAGTCAGCGTTCTAACATCCTCGATGGCAAATATCGAAGCAGAAGACACTCTTATGAGGCGTCCCATACACCTGGCAGCACAAAGCGGCTCGGAATCAATTGTCAATACCCTAATACAGTGTGGCACAATACCTCACTCGGTCGATAGCGAAGGCAACCTACCACTCCACCTTGCAGCCGAACACGGCCACCACAAAGTGGCGAAGCAGTTGATAGATAAAGTACCCAGTGGATCATTATCGAGTGTAATAAACACCCGAAATGCCCTCCAACTGACACCACTTCACCTCGCCGCAAACCAGAACATCGAAACGGTGACCGAGTTACTAACAGCCGGCGCGAGTATCAACACCCCCGCCGGTCCCGAAAATACCACTCCACCCATGCTCGCGGCGGAATCCGGAAAAGCCGACATCCTAGAAGTCCTGCTACATCACATGCCAACCCTAACGGATACCCTCCTCTCCAACCTCTTAAAAATCGGCCTCGAGCACGGACACGCAGAGGTAGTCAGCATCCTGCACGAGCACGGCGCGCGCATTGAGCGGACGGCCTCGGGCAGCGACGCCATCTGGCAAGCCTTCAAATCTGGCAACCTCGAACTCTCAATCATCCTCCTGACAAACGGCTTCGACGTGAACACCACCGGACCCCTCGGCATGACAGCATTGCACTTTGCGGCTGGAAGCGACAACCCATCAATGGTGCTCCAGCTCCTCGACCATGGAGCGGACATCTCCGCCACCGACGAGTGGGGCTGGACCCCGCTGCATACTGCCTCCTCTGCCGGCCACGATAAGGTCGTTACCCTGTTGTTGAAACGTGGCGCGGATAAGGATGCCAGGGATGTGTATGAGTGGCTGCCTGTTCATCTTGCCGCGGCCGCCGTGCACGACGCGGTCGTCAGGGTTTTGACTAACGGGGCGATGGAGAGTCGTGATGTTAAGGATTATCCAAAGGAGGAGAAGGTTGCTACTGTCCCGCCGGCGCCGGCGGCTGGCGGGTCGGAAGGGTTTGTGATCCGCGAGTTGATGGGTCCGTAGTCAGTGGCATGAGTTCCTGTCTTTCACGAGATTTGGGGGTTTTTCCCCCTGAGGGGAGGGGGGTACATATTTAGTAAATACTGTAAAAAAATGGTAACCTAGTACATTATTTCGCCCCGAGTGTTGATTAGACTATAGTTCTTGTGCCCAGGCATCGGATTCTTCGTCGGAGAAAAAATAAAAGCGAGTGATCTTTTGTGATTATATCTACAGCCATCATTACCCAACTGCCATAGGTGGAAATAGCATGGGTAAAGAAAATCATAAAGCAATTCGCAATAATAGCACCTACATGAAAAAGTGTGGGATTTTTCCCTTCAATTCTCTTACAGTGAGGAGTGGAGGTGCGTCTTTTCCTTAATGTTGCCTGCCAAGACTAGGCTTTTTGTACGGTATGGGAAAGATACATTGCAACACACTTTGCACAGAGCTCTCTAGAAACTTTTGGCTTCTGCCTGGTTACTAAATTTAAACGACCCCTACTATATCCTCATACCAAGCTTTATCGCAAAACCTTGGATATTGCTAGAGTGGTATAAGTCGTGCTCATTCTCGCAAAGTACCGTATCTTTTTGCCCATGTAATTGTAGTATCACTGGCTGGCCTAACCTATAGCATGCCACCTACACGGGGGCTTCTAGCGATACCAGTGAGACAATTGTGAACTCTCATAAAATCATTCCGAGGAGGTCAAACATGAGCTGTGATAAAGTGAATATTGGAGGTCGAACACTAGAGTAATGGTGAAGATGCAACGCTCCCGTAGGCTGCTGGACTCGGGTATTCGCTCAGCAGCCGGTAGGGCCCATGTGAGATGGAGTCTTTGGCGCGGACCAGTGTGCCCTGGTCAGATATTGTATATACCACTTCATAGCCTTACGGCTCCATAAGCGCAACGATATATAATAATAATAATAATTCTGAGGAGGTGGGTTTCCGAACACATCTCAATGGTTTGGAAGATCATATTTATGCATAGTTTGCCTTTTGTCCAATCGCGTGGGTTAGAATTTAGCCTCTAATCCATTGAACATGGTCCTCCGCAGCTTAGATTCAGCTGCCGTATCGACCTAGGGTTTATTTCTTGCCGTTTGTAGGCCAGTATTTAGACTTACTGTGCTAACATGACATGATACGATACATGTAATTTCACCCTGGGTCCTTACATCAGATAGCCCTGCCGAGTAGACTTTTAAATTCTTGCGATGGAGTCCGGGGGACGAAGGAAGGCATGATGCTCGGGTGTGGTGTTTCTTTCAACCGAACCACTCCTTCAAGGCACCGCGCATCAACTCTCATTCATCCAATAGTACGACATATAGTAGGACCTCCAGGGGTGGAGCAGAGCCCGAACCATGGGTGGGCTAAACAGAGAGCTAAAACCTACCCCGCTGAGAATCATCCCGCTCAAAACTCCAAAACCCATCATTTCCCCCACCAAACACGCTAACTTGAAACTGGCTAAACTCATTAGAACTCGAGCGACAGAGGATGAATAGCACCGGCCAAACTCTCACCCGTGCAAGCTCCCTCCGAAAGCTCCTGAAGCAAAGTGGGAGAGGGTTGGGGGTCAGAGGAGCAATGCATGCGGTGGGCATGGGGTGATGCGCAGTACGGTTGCACAAAAAGGTACTGAGTCAGAGCAGCTGTTTTGTTCGGTTGCCTTGAATCATGCGTCTGTTCCAGAAGTGCTCGTACCGGTGTCGTACCTCGCCCGGGTTGTGTTGCGTTGTCAGTGCGGGGCAAGTTGACGCGCGGTGGAGAAATTTGGCGAATCGGGGTGGCTTTTTGGCTATAGACCGGGAGGAGCAGCGGTGTTGTGCTTGTGCTTGTGCCAGCCTGCCAGTAGTAATAGCGGTATCGAGAGGCTTCTGCGAGCGCGGTATGTTAGGAGTACTCGTACGGTACAAGTACTGGTGCGGTACTGTGCCTTAAAAGCGCTGTGAATCCATTGTTGATAGTTAGGCCCCCAGCCTTCTCAATCAAGCACACTGGGAAGGGATACGGTAGTGTTTTCCGGACTGGCGATGGCTTATTTAAGTCGAGTCCGCTGGAGCTTATTGACTGGTGTTTGTGATTTTTGTTAACCTGCTCTGTTAAGCTTGTGGCGGTTTGGCCCAGCGGTTCTCCTCACGTAATCCGATGGTGGACGAGTCCTTACGGTACAGCGCAGCATAGAAAGAGGGCATTACATGTGGATATCAAGTTACTAAAGTTACTGGTACGGGGGTAGTACCGTACTTTTACATGAGATTCGTAACTGTTGCGGTCGTTTTTGAGAGAGTGTGTGTGACAGCGGGCAACTGGAACAGGAGGCTGTGCTTGAACGATAATACGGGTACCGTAGTCTATATACCGGTGCTCGAGTTTCTGTGGTTATAAAGAAATTTAGTGAGTATATCTCCGGCCGGAGTTGTGGCTCCAATATGATATCCGGTACCCGTACACTCAATCCCCGCTATCCCGTCTCTCAGCAGCTCGGATACCTGGCTGTCCCGTATAAATTTCTCTGGGTTCCAAATTTCTTTTGCATCAAAACCCGAACGGTTGCTCTACAAGTGTAGATCACTGGCTGTACCGGACAAATTCTGGGTTTTCCCATGCTTGATATTACTCTAACGGTATAATATATACTGTGGCCTATCTATTGGTGTAAATCCCTTCTGTGGCAACGCCGCGCGTTCCGCATCGCTTATCCAAAGGCAGAGTCGACGGCTGACGAGGGCTGTTTGTTGCTTGCACTCACTTGCTGCCTCCTTTCCCTCTCCTCCCTCATCCTCCAAACACCTTGCTCTTCCAACCTCCTCCTCTCCCCTCATCCACCCCACATTTTGTCCATCATCCCTCATCCCGCTTTAGTCTCTTCAACCATCTCACCTTATCACGCACCCGTTTAAAAGTGCCACACCAGCCTTGTTGAATTTTTCTTCTTCACATCTATCGTAGGGCTCTTGCAGAGCTCCAACCACCCAGCATTCTTACATCATTCCCCTTACTCACCACCACCGCTGCCATAGGCTGACGTCGTCCTGCTCTACTTCACTGCTTTGTCACCTTGATATAAAAAGCTCTTCCCCACTTTATCCCATTATTTGTTGGATCACGATTTTTGCGCTTCCCCGACTCAATAACCTATAGTCGGACGAGCAGGTCCGCTCGTTATAACCCACGAAAATATTATGCTTCCCCCATTCGAAATCCGTGGCCTGCGTTGGCCGGCCGAGGACCCTGAGAGTGCCGCACGGGAGGGTTATCTTCATGCATGGCCAGAAATTAGACTTGAGACTCATGAAGAGTATGACAATCTTATCAGCGAACATCCTGAGACTACCTTGAGTTATTTGGACGAGGATGACGGCGATATCATTACTGTGAGTCGAATCCTTTTTGTTTTGCTGCGGCCCGGCCGGCCTCTGCTTACTATCTGGGCTGAATGTTGACTCGTGTATTTTTAGGTTGGTTCCGCGGAGGAACTTTACGCTCGCGTCGAGGAAGTGTTTCCCACGCACGGCTCGGCTATTTTTGACTTACTCTTAGCTCCAACTGACCCGAATTATAAAGCTGCGCTCGATATTTGGCAAAAGAGATTTGTGGGTGCTGGCCATGCGAGGGCGAAAGCAAAGGGGAAGGCTCTCGCGGAGTTGGGGCCGAGTACGGCAAAGAGTGGTTTACTGGTCGATATCAGTGACAGCAGTGATGACTCACATTTTAGTCGCAGTGAAACTAGTATTGATGCCGATAGCCCTCAATCACCGCTCTTGACGACATTTAGCAATGAGCTCGAGAGGATCATGCAAGAGGCTGCTAGGCTAGGGGAAGGCTCTTCTCTGTCCGTGCCGAGCCCACCACCTAGCCCACCCGTTCCATCAATCCAGCCTACGAACCGGGATGGGGACGTGCTTGCGCAAAGTCTTCGCGATATAGTCCGGGATATCGGACGTGTTGCTCTCGAGCTTCGCGGAGATGTCCCATCGCAGGCTAGGCCAACGATTGGTGCCTTTAATCATGCCTTTTCCACCGCCCTCGGGACCTTCACCTCCCAGCTTCAAAGTGTGGCACTTGATGCGGCTAATGCGGCTAAAAATGCGGCTCAGGTCACGAGGAATATAGATACTTCGGAGATTGAGGCTCACAGCCGTAGGGTGAGGGAGTTGGCAGAGAATATTGGTCATATGGCGGTCCAGGGAGCTAGCGTCGCCAGGGAAGAGGTTGGAAAGGCGCTTGGCACCGGCTCCACCGAGGGTGCTAGAGACTTCATGGAGGCTGATACACAGGCGTCTGCACGGGCTGAGGAGCAGTCAACGACAGGCAGTTACAGGGCTACTGTGGAGACTGATGATGAAGAGGAGGATAGAAAGAGCGAGCAGAAAGCGAAGACGGAATCTATTTGGGAGATGTTTGACAACCGCGAGGGAACCGGAATCATTCCCGTGATGGGGGAGGTTTCATCTTCCAACCATACCAATAGGACCCCTAGCCCTGCCCCCCCGCTTTCTATGCATGGCTTTGTTTCTAGGTACCCCATGCAATATGAGGGTATTGACATGTTTCATCCCTTGGAGCCTGCTCATTTTGGATATAATCACCAACACCCGCCTCATTATCATCCTCGTCCTCATCCATCTCATTTCCCACCCCATTCCCCCCCCGATTACTTTAGCCAGGGAGCGCGGATGTCAGCACCACCTCCACCGCCGCCACCACCTCCCCCACCACCTCCCCGTATTCCTCATAGCCCAGTCCCTATATCCCCACCTTCCCCCCCGTTCCCACGCCACCAAATCCCCCCGTATCCGCGTCGCCACCATCACCCGCCGCATAGTGGATCGCCGAGCCGTGGATGGGGCTTAGAAGAAGCAAGGCCCCGTCGTCCTGGGATGTCACCACCAGAATGGCCTTTGAGAAGAGAGGGTTCTGATATTTCGGTGAGAGGGTCGTTGAGGAGGGACGATTCTGATGTCTCGATGAGAGACGTTGGGTCCCACGAGGAAGAGTACACTCCCAACCCAGAAGGCCCCAGAGATCGACGTGTGGGGCGAGTGGACAGGAATAGGGATCCTGAACCCGCCCCTCGACCGATTCGTCGTTCCACTACTTTAAGGGAGGGTGCTAGGAGAGGTGGGCAGACTAGAGATAGCTGGGCAATCCCCCAACCGCCTAATCGTGCCCCTTCGTTTGGGGGCTCGAGCAGACCAAATTCGATCGCATCTCTCCCCCCTACTTCGGCCCATCCTAGGCTTCGACAATTTCCATCTCTAGCCAGCTTCCGATCCCCTGTACCATCACGCCTTTCCCGCGATCTGAACCATAGAGCGTCTGTCCCAAACTTTCGCTCCGAGGATCTGGACACACCAGTAAATCCGTTTCTGACGCCTCCAAGACAACCCTCCCCATCTGAAACTGTTCCTCCGGCTCCCGAACCGCCAGCTTCCGCAGTGTCTATTCCAGGCGAGTGGCCTCATGCCACCGTCGTGATTCCGCCGCCCCCGCCTCCGGCCCCAATGGGCGCCTTTAGGGAATCTCCCGTCTCCTCCCCAGGCGCACCGGCAGTCGAGCGCGGCGCCGGTTCGATCGCCCCCGCAGAGTCAGCCAGAAGACAACAAATCAGACCCAGAGCGCTTGGTGAACGTTATTCCCCGAGCACAAATCCTTTCCTGGAGCGCAGGCGAATGCGCGAGAACAGACTTGGCCTAGATGCTAGAAACTGGGCGGGACAATCGCGTAATAGAAAGACTATCATCCCTCCTGTCCCAGACCGGGAAGAGAACAAGATTGACAAGTGCGTCGCTACATTGATCGAGATGGGGTATGGCGATGATGGAGGCGAGAGCGCAGTTGAGAGGTTGAAGGTTTATGCACAGATTGTGGAAGGGAATGTCGAGGATGCGGTAGAGATGTTGGAGGAGGAGAGGGAAGCGTGGGGGAGGAGGCAGTAGGGATTTTCATTCCTTTGTACTTGTGAAAGATGGTGGAAGGTGATGGATCAGCACTTTTTGCTAGCGGATGGTTGGTTAAGAATGGATTGCCCTTGCTAGCTGCTTAACTTGTATCTCTTTTCTCCTTTCTCTTTTCTTCTTATTGCCGTAGTATTTGTTCTCAGTTGATTCAGTGGGTGTATGTTGCCTTTATTCCGTTACTCCTCTCTTCTCAATTCAACATGACGGATCAGGTCAAATGATTTATGATTGCTTTATCTGCCAGTTAAGTTAGTTGGTTAGTTATTTCGTTGAGAATTTAAGTCAGTCGATCGGCCCCGTTAAATTCAGGGCAGAAGTCCCTTTCTCATCATATTGTGCTTTTGAAGTCTCGTAGTTGGTATCATAACATGAGGCAGCAAATCGAAGATCGCTAGCCTGGCTTTTATCGTGGGGAAATGACCTTCCGGGGGTTTATATGTATCTACCATGCTGTGTGTAAACTAGACTTTGCTGGCTGGATGGAAATCGAGGGTTATCCGTTTGCACACCACGGAGCCGACCGGCATATACCGCATTATCGGAACACAAGTGAACAAGGGCACCTCATTCCATTTACCTTCAGACGGTGCCAGACCTAGCAAAAGTTGTTGAAATTAGGGCACCAATAAACAATCCCCCCTCAGGGGCCCCCCGAAAACTCCCAAGGCGAGCGTGTTCGATTGTGTCATGATACTAATTGCTTAGTCCCTGAGAGTGGCCGCAGTATGTATGATATATAATAATATTATGACAACACCCATATCAAGCACCCCCTCCGCGCCCGTTCACCCTTTAGGGCAAATCCCCCAAATTCCGGCGAGGGATAAAATGATTTATGGTATGGTATCTCTTCATCGGAGGGCTGCTGCTGGACACTACGCTTATAGGGAGTGTTATGTCGTACTGGCTATGTTAACTTTGGCATGTCATCGGGGAGGCTATGTATTGGCTACCACTTAATATTGCTATCTGCCGACCGCACCTCCTCCTATGGCTGTGTAGTGCAGTACCGTGCTGTCGTGACTGGAGAGGAGGGGGAGGGAGGGCGGTTGGTGGGTAGTTTGGATTCGGGGATGAGAGGAGGAGGGGGAGGGAAAGTGATAGTTACTGTATGATGCCTACTCTACTGTACTTCCAGCCAGTACCTGTTATCTTGGCTAATGACTGAATAGCGGTGTGAGCGAGCTAGTCTCCCGATGACGGTGTTTTTGTTGAAAGAATCACCTAAGTTAGTCACTTACGGTCGATAAGATACTATACCAGAAGGAGTTGGAAGGTGGGCGGTCGCAGGCATCCGGGCATTTGGTAAGGGCATAATAGAAGAGGGTCATGCTAACTTATGACTTCCAAAAAGAGTCGGCAATAAGCTCCCGGGATCATGATCATTTACGCCCGACATGACTTGTGTGCTTGGTTGGTGTGGTGCAGGTTGGTGGCAGACTCGAGTGAGAGGCTATGATATGGCATTTGGGATGGAGATGTATCAACTCACGCTACTATTGCTGTGCTATGCAGTGCGCACTTTGTAATATATCTATAGTGGCTTGGAGGAGAGGTGATTCTAACATACGGACGCGCCGGGCGCTGTGTGGGCTAGAAACCTTCTCAAACTATCGCTGGCTGATCCCTCCCCCCCGCGGGTGGGCCCTATTCCCGCCAACCACTTTGATGCAGAGGATGGGTCCACGTCCCACCTTTTCAGGCGCCCCATGTGGCTGGGGGGGGTTAGATGTGCTGGGCGGGCGCTGGAAGGACGATATTGCGAAGATTTAGGACTCGGGAGAGGGACTACCAAAGAAAAGAAAAAGCTTTTCTACTTGATTGGTTTGAAGTTATATAAGCTTCTTGATATATATAGTCTTTTTACTACTGCTATGACTCTATTTATTATATTGTACGTCCATGCTAAATTACAGCGAACAGCAGGTCTGAAAAAAAATTCCTTCATTTATACTTCATCTCTTTTGTCTGGACGGGGGAATGCCGCCAGATTGTGCCCAGTGTGAATTAGGCCGCTTCTCAGGCCACATAACGCAGTTATATCTTACATAGCCCATTATCTATTACGTAAACTTTGTGTTTTGGGATCTGGGAGTCCTGGGATATTCTGTGTGCACCGCCTCTATCAAAAGGTCCCGGTTTATGGTGTTTGCGGACATGTCACGGTGTTGGTTTGTTTAGCTTTCCTCTTGGACGGTCATGCAGATCGGGCAGGATGTGCCCGGGCTGGCAGATGGTATTGGGTGGAGTTTTGGAGGTAGGTTTACTGCCGTGGGGAGTGGTGGTGGTGGTGGTGGTGGTGGTGGTGGTTCGAGCCCGGGCGTGGGCTCTGAAAGTACTCGTACAGTAGATTGGAGGGAGGGATGGAGGGGCAAGCTAGATGTAGTATCATAGCGGGTATCCCGCCCAGAATTTTGATGGACGATTTGGGGGGTTGGATCTAGTATTCGGCCCTCCAAGGGAGAGAACCGTACTAGCAAGTGTGCACGCGCACACACTTAAGTAAAAAAAAATCTCGACGAAACCTTCCGGTTAGGGCCACGAGCTCAGTCTCTCTCTGCGAAGGCCCTCTTTGCCCATATAGCTGGAGTGTCTCAAAACCAACAATGTAGCTCTCCCTCCCGACTGGTTGATCGGCTCAAGGGAGCAAGATATCAAAATCGCTCCCCGGGGAAGCGCGAGAGAGCAACCCCATAGAAAATACTGTAATCCTAGAAACCGGTTTTCTCTCTCTCTTTTTCGGGGGTATTTGGAGGCATGCAGGTCATTCACATATGCTCCCAAATATGTCCAGTTTTAACTGGCAGCAATAGAAAGCCCGGTGGTCTCGCACCGGTGTCGGTATTAGCCTAGGACCGCATCCACTTCGCGAGTTCTACATACGGTGCCGGTGCTCGGGTGAGCAGCCCTTCAAATGACGTTCTACCCAATCTACAGGGTTAATGATTAACAGTCGCTTTCGCAGCCATGGCTTTAGCGCTTTGTGTCACGAGCTATCACCTTCTTGGGGATGTCAATATTAGCAGGGTGCTCTTGCCGAGGTTAAATGGGGTAAACTGATAGTCCCCCCGGAGAGGAGCCGAGTCGACACTAAGGTTAAGTAGCACTGTAAAATATGGTACCCCGCATCCGGCTCGTTCGATGCCTTTCGCAAGGCTCTGCCTTCCATCTCGCTCATATTGGAGCTGTGCCAGGATCCGGAATTTGCATTAGCATATCACCAACCCAGGCCTATCCATTTTGTCCCGGGGATGTTGCTGTTATAATGGGACGCGTGACCATCAGTGTCGTGTTTATGCCGAGGTTCGGTTTAGTGTTCTGGGCAAGTGAGATTGCTGCCCTAATTACACGTCCTATTCGAATTAGGGGTATGCAGAACATTGCATCAAGTTCGGTGCTTAGGATTGGCCCTTGAGTGCTGAAGGGTATGATACATGCTTTAGTATTTCTACTGGGTGCCCGGAAAGCTAGTGAGGGGCAGCACCGTTCAATCATCCTTCAAACCTTGGGCAAATGTGACTTTGTCCCCAAAGCAGGACTGTTTCAGCTTCGTTTCCGGACCAGACGGGCACCGGCAAGGACTCGGTTCAATACCGGTATGCCCTACTTCCCCAGATGCAGGTGCCCGAGCAATAGCTCCCCATTGGATGGCAGGCTAGGTTTTGATATCGCCCAAGTGAATTCTTGACAGCGGGGATGGAGGCCATGTGGCATATTTGTACTCGTATTGTATGAGCGGTCAGCACCCGACTGGCTCATTCTCCCGCATTCATCCGTCAGTTCATCGTTTGGCCTTGAGGACTAGAGTGCCGGTAGCACCGTTAAGCATTTCAAAGTGAACCTACGAAACGCTGCAGGATGTTGGCATGCCCCGCACCTCTGCTGACTGGACCACCACGCGACACCGCATGGCTACCCACTGGGGTAAACAAACTCCTTCTACTTGCACCGTACTCTAACTCTAACCTTCTAGCGTATAATAGCCTATGATAAGCCGTGATGGTGGTGGCGGCGGTGTTGGGAAATTGGTTGGCGCAAATTCCGGGTGATGATCCATGATCGGACTCGGTGCGGGGGAAGGATTTTCCGGGGGTGGATGGAAGAGATCACAAGAGGGAAATGGATGAGTGGGTTGTCAAGACATGCTTCTTTGTGTGCGAGCATGATGGATTGGGTCGAGTATAGTATGACGCTGTATTCTACTCTCACATGAGTAAATAGCGTCGGAAATATACAGGTATTATACTCGAGTACCGGTATCATACACAAGTGTCAGCACCGATGAGGTGGAGAGGTTTCCTCACTTTTTGTTTTTTGCTGGCCAGATCTAACCCCTTGCTCACCGTTCTAAATAGGAAGCTGGAGAGTTTTTCCTTCCAGAACTGTTTTGCTTTTATGCGCCAAGGAGTGTCCACCATTGGCTACAATGTGAGCTCTGGCTGCGAGGGGCATATGTTGGAAGCGCTCGTTTGAGGCTGAACCCAAGTCTGGCATATCTGTTGGTTTGGTTGGATGGACCCTCCAGTTATTATTGCCCCTGATACAGTTAGACTGCCGCTATGTTGGCTGTCTCTTGCTATTCTGATGTTCCCTCGAATGGTTGCGGCCAGTCTGCATTGCCTAAGCGAGCATTCTCCTGACTCGTAGTGGATTATGTAAGACTGCAGACATGGAGAATTGCACTGGGCTCGTGCACTACCGTACAGTACAGCATCGTACACACCCTCACTATTCTCTTCTCCTCTCCCCTTCCTTCCCCCTCCCCATTGAGAGAGGGCGTCTCATACTTATGTCCTTGCCCGTCTAATTTTCCTCATTCCTCGATACTTACGGGGCCAGGTGTGGTACGCCGCCCCCATTTCATCGCATTTTCACTTCTCCACGTTTTTTTATAATTATTCCCTTCGACTTGTTCTATTCTCTGCATCGCCTTGGCCGAGTACCCCGACTTTCCTTGTTTCGAGATTGGTTTTGCCTTAATAAAGCAAAGGGGAAAAAGTCGGTTTATATCCCTTTTGATTCTGAAACTCGCTAGCAATTTAGCCAATTCCTCCATTCCGCTGGATACGGTCTGGACTTCGTGGTCTGTTGATACTGTATCATACTCATACGTTTTTGCTATCCTAATACCGGTGCTGTACCGTACATGATACCGTGAGAGAAGAACGGAGACGAGGGCATTGTTTCCCATTCGTACAGAAACAGCTGTGAAAAGAGGTGCCCTTGTCACACATGCTTCTGCTGTGCACATCCGACCAGCTTTTTATCCGCGGCTCTTGCCTTCCCTGTACCGCCGTTTGAACCGAACCCCCTCCATCGACAAACGTCGTGAACCTCTCCCTCCTTCCTCATCCTGACTGCCACCCCGCGAGAGGAAGAGACAAGAACCAATGTCACTATCTATGGGTTTGTTTTCACGCCGAAAAAACTCCGAGGATAAGGCCCTGAGAGCGGCGTTATCGTCACCACATGCGAGCCCGTTCACCCCATCGCCTTCTGCACACGATGGATGCTCGCCTTTGCCACTGTCCCCGCACTCTACCCCAGTGATGCCTCCCAAAAAGTCAAAGCTCCTCACCAAGGCTCATCCGATAAGCCTGCCTGGTTACACGGCCGATAGCGGGGGGATTGTTTTCGCGCCACATCTCATGAGGGCGAGAACTGCAAACTTCAACTCACTGACGCCGACCCCGCAGCAGCAGCACCGCCATCGCCAGAAGCAACCGTCCATGTCGGGCTTAGTGAGGTCCAGTAGCGACGCTAGTGGGTCATGGCGTTCACGGCCGTTGGATCAGCGCGCACCGCAACTGGGTTCTCGTATGGAGGCGTTTGTGAATATCGATCCTTCGAGCTTTCCAAGCCCGCCTTCGCCAGCTTTGCCCCAGAGCATTCCATTGCCCGATTCACCGGCGGTGCTTCAGAATCGCGACCGCCCCGGTTCCTGTTCCGGCTCTGGTTCTCCGACCCCTAGGTTTCCCTTGTCGGCTACAGGGGTGGGTTATGGGACCCAGCCGAATCATGGGTTTTATAGTCCCCCTCCAAGTGGATATCCAATTAGTCCCCCCCTATCGCCCGAGAGTCCGCTGGGGACGCCGGCGGGCAGGTTTGGTGAACTTATACACAAGTCGGAGGGGGAACTCGTTATGGAGATTGCCGGGCTGAAGGAGGTATGGCTTTCTTGTGCACTTTATGCAGGGTGAAAACGTGGCGTTGCTAATGCATCGCAATATAGGCGCTTAGTACGAGAGACCATGTGATTGCTCGCTACGCCTCCAATTTCAACATTGATGAAATTAACGACGCTGCCTCCGGGATGAAGAAGTCTGAGGTTTATATCTTCTTTGCCAAATTAATCTAATTGCACATTTTCTAATTACCATAGGGTCAACGCGTACACCAAATATTGTCCCATCGAATTCACAGCCTGGAGGTGGTGAATTCGGAGAAGGATAATGAGATTGCTCAGACGGAGCGAAAGATGAATGCTCTACGAGAAGCGCAGAACGCAGAGTTGGGTTCTTTACGGGAAGCCCACGCTCGTGAGGTGCAGACTTTGCGAAATGCCGCCAAGGGGCTGGAAACCCCTGGTGGGGTTGGGCTGGAAGACTTGGAAGACTTGGATCGCTATCGCCGCCGGGAGTCCGAGCTAATGGACGTTGTGAATGGAAAAGAGAAGGAGCTTGAGCTGCTTCGGTCTAATGCCAATACTCTCAGACAGCGGGTTTCCGTCCTGGAGAAGTCTGTTACAGAGAGGGATCGTGAACTTGAGAGTGCCCGACGGCAGGTTCAGGCCATGGATGAGGATCGAATTTTGATCGGCGGAAAGCCGGCATTAGTGGCTATTTCGGAGATGGGGCTCGCGGATATTGGCAGGAAATTAATGGATGAGATTAGGAGAAGGGAAAGGGCAGAGAGAAGGCTGGCTGAGGCGGCAATGAAATCTCGGTCGGATCACGACGCCATTCTACTGGAGACTCGTACGAATGCTTTGAGGGGAGTGGAGCATAAGCCAACGCAGGAGGAGCTTACGCGCCTTGAGGCTCGAAGGAAGGCAAGGGAAAACATTGATTATGTGCTTGCCGAAGAGGAGAAGCGACGAACGGAACTAAGCTGGCAGGTTAACGAAAGGCTTGAGACGCTGAGGCAAGAGAAGGAAACGTTCGAGAGTCGGATAACGAATATGGAGATGGAGCTTGAACAGGCCAAACAATCTGCCACCACACAACGAGAAGGAAATGAGTCACTCATCGAAATGGTCACGAAAATCAACATCCGACTGGGCGAAGAAAAGAAGAAAAACAGACAGTTGGAGGCTAAGATCGATCAGGTTATCGAAGACGCACTGAATAACGTTTCCGGGTCAAAGCGTGCATGCCAGGATTTGAAGAATGTGGTCGAAGATCGCGAGACCCGCATAGCATTCTTGGAATCTGAGGTTGTAGCTTTGAAGCGGGAGAAGTCAGCGGTCGAAGAAGCATGGCACTCACTGGGGTCGGAGCTGGAATATCATTCCGCCGCATTAGCGAAGCGTGACGAACGTATTAAGGACCTCGAGACCGAGAATGGCAACATCCGCGACCGCCTTGAGGAGTACCAACACGATCTCGAAGAAGTACGCAAGAACTCACTCGACCTGCCAATCCTCGGCGACTCGGACAGTGAGACCAAGCGGGAACTCGGCAACCTGCAAGAAGACCTAGAGCTCTACAAGCGGGACATCAAAGCTTATAGACGCGACCTTAAAAAGCGCGACGCTCAGATCCGCGACCTAAACCGCACAGTTGCAGACCTCGAAAGTCTTCTCGACCGTAAACAGCCACCATTGTCTCCGTTTCCGGTACCCCCCTCGACCCCCGTATCTTGCCCCCCAACCCCAACCACTGCAAATCTGGTAGAAGAAGTCGCTACATTAAAGGACAAACTCCGCATCTACGATCAGGAGTATCGAAGCACGTTTGAGGATCGCGAATCCCTGCGTAAAAGGCACGCCGCCGTGACCGCCCAGCAAAACATGATAATTACAGATCTCGACTCCACGATCGTGAAGCTACGAAAGGAAAAGGAAGCTACGGAGAAGGCGATGAAGAGAATGCAAGCCAACTTCCTACAGCTATCGCAAATCGCTACGGCCGGTACTTTGGCTACCATCAAGAAATACCAGGATGTCCCGCTACCACCGTTGCCGGCTGGCGCTCCATTACCCCCTGGATCTCCGGTCCTACCTAGTTCGCCGGTCCGACGCGGCTCGCGAAGGAAGGATCGGGGCCGGAGCGTTAGTATGGGAAGTCCGGTTATTGGAAGCATAAGTGGGGGCGAGGAAGAGAAGGAGAAGGAGATGGAGCGTAGGGATAAGACTTTGAGTGTGGTTAATGAGCCAGATGGAGCGCTGGGGGAAGAGGAGGTTATTGAGTGGTAATTTCTTTCTTGTAGGCGTATTATTGCATTGTCTCTTAGTTTCTGCTAGCCTAGGGGTGATACAGTACCGCATGTAAAGTATGATATCTAGGAGTGGGAGGGTATATAGTCCGGATTTAATTGTCATAATGGAGTTCCTCTGATGCTTTGGCTATATATTCTCGTGGTGCCGTGTAGTGGCGGTATGGGAGACGCTCGCGCTGTAGCGATTAGTGGTTTCCCCTGCCCTCACTCATGGCCACCTACCCTTATTAGGTTAATCATAGAGTATCACTCGTTCATCTTTCCCCCCAAATTGAGACCAATAGAAAGAATCACCCTCTAATCGCAACAAGCGCGAACTCGAACACTAATGGGATTCCGAACCCTTGCAGGGCGAGTGCCCGGACAACTCATGCGCATCCAGGCCCAAGTGTAGCGATTCACAAACAGATCCAAAAATGTAGACAATGCAGGGAGTGGGTTTAAAACGATTCTAATCGACTCTCCTCCGTGTCTTCCTGCTTGTATCTGCTGCCGTCTAGTGCACTAGACGCTGCCGGATTGTATTGTGCCAGCGGCCCGCGGGCGGACTGGTATGCTACATTGCGCTACCCTCAACTCTGCGCACTCCCCGCGAACGTTCCTATTCTCATTGCCCCGCTTGGGTGCTTACCGGCAGTTTGTTTCCGCATCGGTCGGGTCGGTTTGGTATTATTCTGCTTCTCACCTACCTTGCCCGTGAGGTGGGGGGGGGGGGGTTTCATGGGGTTTGTTGTGAGTTGGTTTGGAAGGTTGCCGGGCTATTCTTTTCCTTTCCTTTCCCTCTTGCGTGACATGTGTGGACGGGCTGCTATGGCATCGCTATTGACACTCCACTGCTAGATGCACTGTACCCCTACGCCCGGACACAGTTCTATCAGTGCGCTTTAGCACAATAGCACCATGTAATCCGTCCAGTCAAGAAGTATGATATTATCATACTGGAAAAGGGGAGGAGGTTGGATGATCGATCTCTCGAGCAGCACCCGGTCACTCGATCCCACTCGAACGAAATAGAGGCTGAAGAAAAAAAATGTCTTTCTAGGTTAGATGCTCGTATGGGTGGGTGGGTTTTCTAGTATTGTGGTTAAAACTTTTTAGGACGGGAAATATGTGACCCCCCCCACCCCCACCGCAGCTATAGATTGGTTTTAAAGTGCGAGTACTACTGGGGTCCGTTTCTGGTTTGGGCTTTGTGGTGGTCTAACTGGCTGTTTTCTGCTGATCTGGGGCGGATCTGGGGTCGAAGTGTGTGTGGGGGGGGGGGGGGGTGTATGCTTACTTCCCCACCGTGGGCTCTGGTATCATATACTTCTGCACGTTGGATTGGGTGTTTGGGTTATGTTAGTGGTGTTCGGCACGGGTGGGGCATAGATATTTGAAAGCATGCTATGATATAACGACCACGAAGTCCTCGGGTTTAACGCAGGAATGAAAGAAAAAAAAGGAGGGGAAAAGAAGGGATCTCCAGGACGCCATCAAGGGTAGGTGCCGTTTCCCTCCCTCCCTCCCTCCCTCCCTCCCTCCCTCCCTCCCTTCCTCTCTTCTCTATTGGGGAGGCGTACGCCGTACTTGCCATTTCCAACAAAACCCTAGGACGCACTCCTAAGGTGCCTAAATAGTGTACCGGTGCTGACCAGTCCAGCGCTGCACGAGATAGCCACAGGAGAATAGAAAGCAAATGGATAGATAATAGATAATGAGTTCAATAGTATCATAAGTTAGATTGTGGATAGCTACAAAGATAAAAATATAAAAAAAGGCAAACAGGATCCTGCCAATACCCGGTGAGCTTCCAGCTCCTGAAGCACCCATGCTCACTTGTTCCCAATTCGTGAACTCGACTCACTTGGCGATTCTCCGGATCTGCCCTTCGCAACCTCAGTTCCCAAAGAGCGCAACCCCCACTACCGCTTTTTGGAAAGCTATTTGAAATGGTTCTTTGCATTATTCTAAATCCCCTATCATACCCTACGGATACCCGGGATATCATACTAAAGCGAGATGGGGGAGGGGCTGGGGGCTGTAGGGTTGGAAGGGAGGACGGGGAAACTAATTTTTCGTGCTCGAACTTATTCTAGTTAGTTGGGATTGCGCGAGTGTGTATCATGGTAACTTATATGATACCGTATATATTGCGGTATACGGTCGGTATGTGGCACTGCTATGGATTGTATGGGAGCCCTCCCCCCATCTGATCGCGATCTCGCACGAGAAACAGGATGCATCGCTCACTCGACAACGTACTCCGCGGGAACCTGCACGAAACTGGTAGTGAACTACTGGGGGTGATTTTGGTTGGGGAGGAGCACAAGTTAGCACAGTAGGCTAGGCCGTGTCTATCATGCTATTCTATTGCGGTATTGGTTTCGTGCCACCGTGACAGCTGTTTAATGTTTTCACTTTACTTTGCGTTCCGTCGAAATTCTCACATCATAGAAAGGTCTCATTCAACCTGACCCACCTCACACCCTCACCAAACCAAGAATATAATTTAATAAATAAATAAATTAATGAGTGCCCAAAGCCGACCTCTCCAATGCCCAACTTTCCCAACGCTTCCAGAATACCGCCATGTTAGCTGCCACCAGTAAATCCATCATGTATATCCCGTCGCTGTGGCAGACCAGCATCCCCAGTTTTGATTTGCTGCTGGTGATCACCTCGGGAGCTTCCCTCCCCGGAGCAGCGGAGAGGACGGTGGTAGACGGGGGTTTGAATTCTAGCACGCTGAGGAGGGAGGATTTGGAGGGGTGTGTTGGGGGGTAGTATTTGCACTGTTCGCTATATTAGTTAATTCTCTTCGAGATGGAGGGGAGGGATATCAAACCTTTAAAAACTTGCCCCCCGCCTCATCCTTGAATCCGCATCTCCCCCGCTCCTCCCCCTCCCCCGGGCTCCACAGCGCATCAAATACATACCCTCTCTTCTTCATCTTTTCACCCGCGGGCGTGGAAGCCGCACTTGCCTTCTCCCGGGAGTCAGAGCTGGTGCTTGTGCTCCTCCCCCTCCTGTGTCCCATATTCTTAACCCGTGACCAGAACCCCGTCCCTTCGATCCACATTTCCCGCCTAAACCCGACGGAGACATGCTCGTCCCAGCCCATGACTGGCTCCACAAACCGCTGGTACCCCGCCGTCATAATATCTACCTGGATCCTCTCCACGTCTTCCTCTGCGCTGCTGGGGGAGGATATCCTTGCTACGTTCCACTGAGCACCTGTTGCCAGATCACGGCGCACAATGGTCATGGTTGGGATCGGACGTGCTGGGGAGCGGGAAGAATGTCTGGACCCCGTTATGGATTGTGAAGACCATCTGCGGTGAGAGGGTGGGCGGGGTAGGGGTGGTGAAAGAGTCGACGGGGCAATACTGCTTGTGTTAACGACGGGCTCAATGTGGATGTAGTATAGGCAGGCGTTTATATCCTCCGCCGTGACGGTGGATTGCAATGGGTGGAGAGTTGTCAAGAAGAGGTCCTGGCTGCCGGGTACTCGGACTATGTATAGAATTAAGGAGGATAGCACCGGGGCATTGGGGTTTATGTATTGGGGTGGGTGGTCAGCCAGATTCATTATAGGACTTAACGAGTCTGCCTGGATCGCCGCCATGGTTGGTGGTGTTGCTGCTCGGGACTCTCTATATCGTGCTGATAATTAAATTAGAGAGGAGGTGAAGGAAGGAAGAAGGGGAAGAGGAAGAAGGCGAGAAGAAAAAAGAGATACTATGGGTATTTAAATTATTCCCTCGATAACGCACCGTAGGTTCTGCTATGCGGCTGAGACGGGTCTTCGTCACCGGGTGTGGCGTAGCTTCGGCTTGGGTGGTCTACCGTAGGGTGGAAGGTGCGAAAGGAATATCTCCGGTTTTTGGATCCTGAGTTTCGGAGGATTAGTATTGGCCGGTAGCTGCATAATATTCATTGGATAGTAATAATATGGATAAATTAGATAATAATATGCACCTAGGTGCTGCCGCTTTGTAGGGTTAGGGTTATTGATGAGGGTTGCTGCAATCGTCGGTCGCCTGTTACGGGTGCGGGCGTCCAATACACACTTGGCAGGCACCCCACAGGGCTGTGATGTGGTGCTGTCGTGTTCCGTAAATTCCTGGTATGATACACTCGACCCCGCAGCGATCTGTTGTGGTACTGTACCACAGGTACCGCTACAATTCCTGGAAAAGTGCATTTTCCACAGGATTAGGCCTTATGAGAAATAGTGGCTACGGTGCTCTACGAGTACCGTACCTTGAGGAACAGCGGAGGATCCGGCTAGTGTTGGTCGCACATTCTGAGGTTCCGGAAGCGCTCAGGAAAGCCAAAAAGTTCTTCAGAAGGGTGGCAAGTAGCCCCGGGCGGAGTTGTTTAAGGTGTTTCAAACACTGACAACCATAAACCAGGTTCACACTTCGTTGACTCATTAAGAGCACAGCCGCCGCACACTTGAGGTACTGCACGCGCAACGGGGGAGCAGCGGAACAAAATAGAAGAGCAGAACTATAAATTTGTACATGGTGACCGGGCTAACCTTACCCCCGGGATATTGTGGCTTTAGAGTTGCCTGGGGATGGCTACTTGGCCAAGGGGGTATTCCCTTGCCCAAGTGAATTTCTTAACAACCGGCATAGAATAGATATGAGCCAGAACCCGGAAGCACTAAGGAAGTGAATTGGATTTCCTTAACGATGTCCAGCGGTGATAGTCTATTGATAGTTTTAAAAAAAGGGGGGAAGGGAGTATTGCCCTCCTTCTGGCATAAATGCCACTTCCATCTGGCAATGCTATTTTCCGGCACCTCAGATTTTCCCCATTTTTTTGACAGGCACTCCTATTATGTTGTGATTGTTTCCTGTCTTTGGTCATACCGGTATGTACGGTGCAGATTTGCACCAGCAAGGTAAATGGGTATCGCTCAATGGGTAAAGGTTGGGAAATTAAACCTCTGGCACGTGAAGTAGCGATGGTACAGCAGAACGACTGAGCAATGATCACGCGACCAGAGGCAGAGGTAAGACTACTTGGGTGATGCAGCAGATACGTAGTCTCCAAGGTCGGGTGTCACAAGTGGGTCGGGGTCAAGTTGCTGGTGCCTAGACTGGAAATGTAAGGTAATACCAACCCTAACTTTACCTACCAACTGTACTCGCCCTAGGGAAGAAGTATTCGAAAATCCGAGTTTTGAGTTTGTATGGGCGCTCAGATAACCGCAGGGGTTTTACCATATATTTTTTCGATCCCTGTTTCCTGGTAATTCTTGCCTGGGACGAGTACTGTACCTGTCAAAAGCGAGGGTCAGGATAAGTCATCCGAGTGAGCACCCATGACCATTCACCCCAACAAAGAACCGAGGGCAAAAGTAACCATCTCAGAGTATTATGCTAAATGCTGTTTAATTTTTTCAAAAGTAGACAAACGTACGGTCTAACGCTAAACATAAACATAAAACTGATAAACACTGAAACATGGCTTAGGAAAGAGATATGATGAGATCTTCTCAAGGCAGGATGACGCGAACCAGTATGCAAACCAAACCCATAGCCAAACTAGGAGATTATGAAAAGCAGAGGGGGTAAGAAGATGACCCGCTAAACCAAAGGAGATAAAAAGAAACAGATTCAACCAGCTAGTCCAACCCAACACCATTACACAAATCTGGACTCCTGGTGACGGTTTACTCCAACTCACAAGCCCAAAAGTGAAAGGACAAAAAAAACTATATTACCTCTGCACTATACAACCCCCCCCCTCTCATCCACCGCTCCGCCCCCCCTGATGCTTGCCTCAGGCTCGCTCCGACTCCTGGCCATTTCGACGCTTCCAACTTCTTCACTTTCGCTTAGTCGCTCATCTGGCGCACTCCTCCTTCTCCCGCCGCTACCGCCACCCGACCCCCAAACCCCGCCAGCGCCTTCGCCGTCCGGGGTCCCGGGTGCAACGATGACTCTCGGGATCGCATCAAACGGAATCCTCACTCCCTCAATTCCCAACCCCGGACTTCCCGGTCCTCCACCTGCGATGTGGCCCACGGGTTCAGATACGACTCTAGCCATCCGCGCAGCAGAATATATTGGCGAGTCGGTCGCCTGCAACATTGCAACCCTGGGTGATCGCGCGCCGACGCCACCACTAGACCTACCCCGGCGCATGCTGGCCGAACCCGCCGCTCCAAAGGATGACCCCAGCGACGTGGAGTACGGCGATGCGGAGGGCGCGGGCGATGAGAATCCGTGTTGTGTATTTGTGGAGGGGGGAGGAGAAGGGAAAGATCCAATGATTGGCTCGGACCAAGCGGGACTCGTAGGACGATAGCGTGGCCCTACGACGCTGCGCGCGACGGGGCTGGAGGACAGGTCGGTATCTCGGGAGGGTGCATAGCCGGGTGAGAATGGGCGTGGGGCTGGTAGTGGCATGTCCAGGTATCCACCCTCCCCCGGGTAGTTCATTGGGGTTCGTGGTTGGTTGTGGCTATCGTACGGTGGGAAGCCACCAATATTTGCAGGGAGGGAGTTTGGGTGCGCGTTTTGGAAGGGGAGGCTTTGGGTCCGGCCGTGGCCGGTGTTAGGGAGGCGGGGTTGGAACGGGGATGGGTAGTGGAGGTGGTCCAGGTCAGAAGGCGGGCTCCTGCCCCGCGACTGGGGGCGTGGTGAACCGTGGCCGGCTCCTACTGGAGGGGGGTTCCCCGGGAATGTTAACCCACGGAGGAGTTCTTGCGCAGTGGGGGAATTCGGCCATTGGGATCTTGGCTGCGTGGTCGCCGGGGAGGCGGGTTCGGATACCCAGATTTTCTTGAGGAATGATTGGACAGATGATATTATTCCGTCCTTTTTCGATGATGATAGAGGGGAGCTACCTGCTGCCACTGCTGCGGCTTCTGTTGGCGACTGCAGCGAGCTTGCTGGCACAGAGTCGGGCTGGGCTGTGGGACTGAATATCGCTGTTTCCTGGGAGACTTGTGAATCTAGTGGCTTGGCAGGAACTTGAACGTGTGTTTGGCCTGGAACCCCATGGGGGAGCCTAGCTGGCTTGTACCTGTATGGGATGCGTGATTGGTCTACCTGTGGCATTAAGGTGCGAGGGCCCTGCCCCAGTCTTCGTGTTTCTTCCCGGGGTTCCTCAGAATCGGAATCATGGGCGTAGCCACCGCTAAGAGGGGGTGTGTTCCATTCCCGAGTGGCAGAGGGATTTCTAGAACTAGCCCCCGAACGGGCAGGTGTTCTAGGTTGCCGTTCGTCATAGTCTTGGATAGATTCTGGTTCATAGTGGAGGGTGTCACCCTCCCATGTCGCCCTCCTAGAACTCTCCGGTGATGATGTCTCCGGAGCACTATCGCTCGTACTACCGCTCCGGAACATACTGCACCTTAGCCCTGCCTGATCGTCGTTTATCGCAGTCTTTATATCGCCTAATACCCTCACCAAGTCTTCAGTGTCCACCTCCCGCTTGTTTGCGTGCTGCAGTAACCTCACTCCATGAATCTCGTATCGCCGGTAATCCGATACCAAGAACCTTGAGTCCGAGCGCTTGCAAGTCTCCATGTAATCGAAAGAGCTGCAAAACATCTTGATCGCTAATTGAAGCCACTTCCTTAATTCTGGCTTCTTTCGCATCCGAGAAATACACACGTCTTGGATGACACTATGTAGGACCAATGTATCTACCTGGACATTTTCATCCTGCTGGCCACACCTGTCAACAAGCGAGTATGCCAACAAATGCCCAATAGTGTTATTAAAGTCCCGCCGCCCACGATCCTTTGCTACCAGTTTGACATTGGACCGTGACTGCTTGATTCCTGTTACCAGCATACGAACTGGAATCTCCCGGTGCATGAAAGCTAACAGGCATAATAAATTTCTTGCTTCTTGGTACCTATCGGATTCTTCTAGACGGTCGAAAATTATATGGAAAGGTTCCAAGTCCTCCCGATCCACAAATGGTCGCTTCTCGTATTTTCTTAGGTAGTCTGATATCGAGACTTTCTTCCCCTTGATGTAACTCCCAGCAGAATGTATCGTGAGTGGGATATGTCCTAGGTGTTGTACCAGCCGCCTTGCCGCTAATAGTTCTGCGTCGGGTGGGTTCTTGATTTGTGCATAGTGCAGCAACATCCTAACGGCTTCGTCGTCCGTAACCGGTTCCAACTCCAACTTCTCCGGGGCGCCTAGCCGGGCAGATCCTGCGAATGAGGAGTTTAGAGTAGTTAATATGATACTTCCCGCTTTGCTTTTGGGTACATATTCTGCTAACAAGTCCACCTCTTCGTTCGTTTCTGCGTTTGCCCCGTCAAGAACTAACAGCCAGTTGTCATGTTTTTCAAACCACCCCATAACCCGCAACCGAGTAGTCGTCTTCGGATCGTCGTTCAAACTAACCCGGCTGCTGCTTCCACCGCAGTCACCTAGGAGCCCTAGTTCTTCGGCGATCATACAAAACCCTAAATCTAGACATTCGGTAGAGAGCGTCCGCATCATAGGTTTGCAATCGATCCAGAAGGCACCGCCGCGGTAATCGCTTTTCCTATGGAAAAAGTACTCCCTTGCCAGGTGAGTCTTTCCGGCGCCGCTGAGTCCGGAGATAGTCACTGCGCCTTGGGTTGGCGACTGAAGGATCGCATGCAATTTGAACAGGGCTTCTTCACGCCCTTCGAAGTATTTGTTTTCTTGTAGTGATAACGGTTTGACGAAGGGGATGCCTTTAATTGCTAGCAAAGTAGGTTCGGGGACGTCTACGTACATTCATAAACCGTCAGTTAGGAAATAACTAATTGAGGAAAACATGGTTCGATATGCTCAGAAGGAAATTTTGAATGAAGACGACAAAAACTCAAAACCAACGTGAAACCCGCTCACGACTAGAAGATCTACGGGAAGAGTCCTCGGGTTCAGATATGGAATCTGGAAGAAGTGTATCACCTTGTCCTGCTATAGCTCTCCTACTAGTACCCGCATCTGGCGACGGACTTCTGGTCCTCGGCATGATGGGCGGAGGAGACAATCCAACATCAGCATGAATATCATACTGGATTATATTAGAAACCAAATCGTGCTTCGCCTGGATATTGCGACGATCCTCCTGCGCCCATTTCATCTTGGTAGCTACTGGAGCCTGTGCGACAAAATCGCACAAGCAACCCGCGAGTGTGTTCCAGCCTGGAGAACCCTCATCCCGAAACTTGCACATTTCGCTGTGCGTCGCGTGAATGGATGCCTTGCCAGCGTCCGGTAAGGCCTCTGGCACTGCTGATGCATACTCGACAATCTATCCCAGCCTATCAGCCCTTGCATTCCTTAGATAAGCGTAATCTGAAAAGCACATACCAAGTGTGACCCCATCCCCGTAATGGCCGTTTTGAGTTCCTCCCAGAAAAAGAACAGTCGGAACTCTCTGCTAATTCCTACAAACCCATCGGTGATATTCTGTAGAGTCTCGCTGTTCTTCTCAAGAGCTCTAATCAGCGCACTATTGCTGTCGACCCAGCTCTTGGACGAAACCATGCGCACGAGCATCTCGGCCATTTTCCCCCACCGCGCTAGATCAGCGCCCATATGCGGAGTCCCAAGGAAGAGAACCCCGTAGGTTGAAACCGTGATGGACCGAAACATGATGTTATGGCTGAGATTGGAGTTGGCAGAGTAGATCAACGCCTATAAAATTAGTCTCTGCTCGAAGCTTAGAAATATAAAGATGTAATACCCTTTTAACAATGATACCACCTAAAGAATGGCAAATGAAAATAATCGGTCGCCGTCCCTCGTCTGCTCTCTAGAATGCCACCAGTCAGCGTCAACGACCCTTCAATAATACCACAACGCGTAAACAAACCCTCCGATAAAAGTGCAGTTCCGAAACCAGCGTGGCCGCGTGATGGTGTATCATATTGGTGCTGGCACTCTCGAACATCTTGGTTGGGTCGGCATCGTAACCATAGGCCAAAATTCTAGCTTTGGGTACCTCCTCAGGCAGTAAATCTTTGAGCCAGAAGACCTCCTTCTCGTCCGGCTCAGTCGCTTTCGCAGTCCATGTTCTGTATACGTCGCCTTTGAGGCCATGAACAGCCACGATGCTATTTGTCGCGTTGGTTTGTTGGTTAGCGAAGATAAGCAGGGGATGAGGGATGAAAACGAAAAGAGGTAGCTGACTCACTCAACTTGGGGATCATCTCCCTTCCATACGAGCTTAACCCCAATACTAGAGTTCTTTGTCGACGCCTAATCAACCACAGTCAGAACTTTAATCCTGCATGCATAAACAGATAGATGGATGGAAGAACAACAAACCATTTGTCGGAAGAACTTCAAGGGTTTTCAGAGTAATTTAGAGGGGGTGGGTGAATGAATGCAGGTGGGGGGAAGCAAGTGGCTACCATACAGGATTATATAAAACTTTTCTTGACTGAGGTGTGATCACAATACCGGCATCTGTTAGCCCCCGCCCTCCCCCCTCAGCTGGCTCCTCTCCTTGAATACCGGGTGAGGGCCATCGGTATCGGCATGGTGGGTACAGCCGACGAGCAGGGGTGTTTAGACTCTTAGAAAGTGCTGGTACTCGCTCACTGTATGGTGAATAGATTTCCCTCCCTTCACACATGATGCTCTCCACGGTAGCCTCACAGCTACAATGATAGTCTACTATGTTCGTCCACTTCCTGTGGCGAACTCTCCAAACCAATAACCTCGAGAGGAGGAGGTCATTTGCTGCTGTGTCTTGCGCTCTTCAGATGTTTTCCTTGAAACTGCCCAGGAAGCCAAAACCCCTTTGTGCGAGGGCAGCCGGCTGTTGTGGGAGATGCTTGCTTCCAGCTTGGAAAAGTGCACTTTCCTCCCCAGAAATCTCGCACAATCGTGTGTCACAAAATGGATGAGCCTCTCTGGTGGCGCATACACTACTGGCTACAGCCAAATCATTAAACGAGATAAAAATAAAAATAAAAAAAGTACATGTGTCTACTATACTTGGACGTACCTCATTCGCCTTGAGAAATATAACCAGAGCCTCCTCCCCATCCGTAGTTAGGCCCACGACGGCGACATACTGGCGGCTCCCAGCTATTATGCCATAGTCAGATCCTGGCAACAGAAGAAACGCACTATACACCCACCTTGCCAGGCATAACCAGCTACCGGTATGATACCACGATACCCACCCCGAAGTAGTAAGAACTATAGTCCCTTCTAAATACCCATCACACCCTCCCCATGATACTATTACACTCTAGGGCTCTGTATCTCTTTGGATTCGCTCTATGGTAGAGTGGCTGCTACCAAGTTGAACATTTACCAAATTTCACTGAGGGCAGCTTTACACCAAGCTTGTACAAAGGTAAATAGGATACTCGCACTCGCACTGTGCAAGGTTTATTACAATTTGAAATGCGCATGATAAGTAGCCTTTCTTTTTCTCCACTCTGCCCTGCACTACGCGTCCTTCCTGTTTTGAGGCCACTCCACACCAGGCATCCATCCGGCGTACAGACCAAAGAATGAGTACCCTAAGGGGGTTTCGAGTATCGCCACGCGTAATGGTGACTTTACTTTCAAGCCTATCATGGTATATCATGCCTTTTTACTGTAACAGTCACCTGATTATTTGAGGTCGGGAAGGAGAAGAGTCACGAATATTGAGGAGATTCAGCTGTGCCCTCCTGAAGGACGGGCGCCACTTGCGTAGTGAACCAGGAACCACTGGGAGTCTGTTCTAGAACGACCTCCTTCTTTCTGTGAGCTAGAATTTAGGTTTCGAAGTTTGTGGGGAGGGGGGGGAAAGGAGGGGAGGAAAAACCCAGGAAGGCCCCGATGAGCAGAGCAAGAGATCGGAGGGAGCAGCTTCTTCCCCAAAGTATCTAAGGCTTTATGTTTTGTGACACTTTCTCCTCAACACTGCTGAAAGGGCAATGCTGTAAAGGGTATTATAAATCAAAGTATGGAAAGACTGCTATGATACGGCAGGCAGTTCCCCTGGTTAGGGAATGTGCGAAAAAAAATAAAAAAATGAGTAAAACGTGAACAGAATAAAAGAGGGGATACCAACGCATCGCTTCCTCCGCCCTGCTATGATAAAACACAGATAGATTCTACTTCTTAAATATAGCCCTTACTGCCCTCACTCCTGTAGTACCTGAAATCTGAGGCCCCGGGAAAAAAGTCGCCTCACACTCTAACAAGGCACACCATCGTCGGGGAGCCTCATGAGATATCACTCGTGGCCATGGCCCAAGACTTACCCACTCATGGTCCGTCAACCGTCTAGCCTCCGGATTCCGAGTGATACTCTACGCCCCCTGATTTATAATCTGGACGCACCTCTCCCCAATTGCGTAAGCTACCATCCGGGTGTGGCCTTGGCTGAGGGTGGGCATCACTCTCGTATCAACGACCCTTAATCCCTTCATGCCACTGACGCTGAGGCGCTCACCGAGCACTGTGAGGGGACCCCCTGCTTTCCCCATCTTGCAGGTTCCTCCGGGGTGGTAGCCTAACGTTTTTCTTAACAGTACGGGGACGGTAGACTAAAATGTGGTAGCATTCTTCTTCACGAACGTTTTCCAATCATCCCTCACCCGAGGGCTATGATGGGCAGCACTAGCGGGCCAGCACCCACTTATTTCATCTCTCGTATCGCTCCCCTCTATCACGATCCCGTCATCAAGACTACACGCCTCGGCCAGAACCTCCGAATCCAATGCGTCAGAGAGATGTGCTCGGCTCGCCCCAGGATCTCCACTCCGTAACCTCGTACTGCCCCTACTCCGCGGACTGAACAGTTCCGGGACAATCCAAAAGCAAGACTTCCCATCGTGCGAGAAATCAGCAAACTATTTCAGACTGCTGTAACACATGGTCGTCAAGGACTCGATGTTTGGCAGCTCCGGCGTGAGCCCCATGGGGTCCCGCCCAGGCAGACGCGGGGCGGACTTCCAAGTGCAGAGTCAGAGATATTTGTCGAGGCGAGCGTAGACAAAGGCGCCGAATGGAAATTTAGAGAGTGGGCCCTTTTTGTGCTCTTTCCAGGGTTTGTAGGATGCCTCCAGGGCGCCTGGGGGGTATAATTGGTCGTCGAGTGTTAGATCTGGCTCATAGGATAAGAAGACGATCTGTTTCATGTTTAGTTTGAACTGGAAATCACGAGGTGTGTTAAAGCATAGATAGCATTACGTACGAGATGGTCTATGAGATTCTTTCTCACGCTCGGTGAATCAGCAACCATTTCTATCACCAACCTTTCAAGTTCTGCCTTAGTGCCCGCCCCAAAGCGTAGGAGTATTGCTCGCGAGTAGTAAGCCCCCCAGGAAATAGTCACCCCCTTCTGATGGTAAATGTGTGCTTTTTTCCAGGGCTGTCTATTACTTCCACCCCTGTGGCCCTAATCTCATCAATGCCAGCGTTCTTGTTGAAAGTTACCCTATCAACTAAGGTTCCCGTTTTCAAAGTCTTTGTCCCCTGCACCTAGTATGATAGACAGTTCGCTGGGCTCGCTCTCAGCCCTTGGTACGTTGTTCTTACAGCGTGCCCAAAATTACGGGGGCTATCACCTGTGCTGAACATGTCTGGGCCTAGCAGGGTGCCCTTGGAAACGAACGAGTCTATCATCATGTTTGATATTGGCACGACTGGGCACGACTGGGTATGACTCTGTGTCTAGAAGGCCTGAAGCCCCATGGCTGTTATTTGTGCTTCTAGTAACTGGGGTGGCAATTCTCTGCCTGTAGACTTCCTCAGTCTCTCTTGACGACTGAATTCGCAGAGTTATTCTTTAGCTCTCATATCATACTTTTTTGACACCCCTCCGAACACCATCCCCGCTCCGCTCAGAGAACTCCCAATCGTCGTAATCTTGCTTTGTCTCCTGGATGGACGAAGTCCTATTGCTCCACTAGATCTACCTAGGAATTTCCCTCTACTAGCCTTTACCTAAAGGCCATCAAGACTAAGGTTAGTCTCCGTGGCGATATTCTAGCCAGCGTCAGTATCAAAGTTTTGCGACCACCTGGTCTTCTGGTGAGTTCACTTTGTTGCGAAGGAAGGAAACCCGAGATAATTTACCTCCCTTCCAACAGCGTGGGTATTCTCCAGGAAGGGATTATGTTGACCCGCTGAGACGAGGGGCACGAGCACACCGCGAAACCCAGCCAGTTTTGCGCAACTACGCAGCCGGCGGTACTACTGTTGTTACTAAGAATTATTAATTCCCCTTCTCTCATTTTTTTAATTTTTACAAAGGTTGAAAATTGTAACTAACCCACAGACAATAGTCATATTAAGTAGTACCCGAGGCAGTAGTTCCTACCATTGTACTATCCGTTAGTGTCACACTTGCAGTATTCGCACAAGATGAGGTAAGAGTGTATACAAGCATATCGATTGCTGGTAAAATACAGCTTTCGAGCACCTTACTAACCTATCTCTCCCCGACGGAGACAGAGCTCCGGATAGCCACTAACGCACTAACGCAATTGAGAAATCGGGGCACAGAGGGAACAATTCCCAGCGGTGCGTGATCCAGTTAAACACCTACGGCTAGCTTGCTTCGCCGTTCATCTGAATACCGTTTTTGGCTATTAATATATCTAGGCCTTCTCCCGGTACTCTAATATCATGGCCGGATATGCAGTAGCTGAGTGTCCCCGGATAAGGCAGTTCATCCCCATCAGCATAGTATTGGTACAGTAACTGCACTATTGCACCGCACAGCATGCTGCCATGGTTTTGGGAATGGCGGATGGTTGTTTCCTAGAAAGTGGTTGCGGGGATGCATAGCAATGCATAATGGCATCACTATGGCACAGGAGCTTCGGTGTCGGACAACGAGCCCGAGGGTGCCTCGCGGAGGACGCTAGAACAGTATTGAGATTCAGCTTTTACTCTAAGCAAATAAACGAATAGAAAGGCCAAGGTCCACTCGACCTCTGCCCAGCTCTTCAGAGCCTGGTTGTGCGAAGGCTCTAATAAGTAAGCATCGACAACTGATCGCCCATCGCGCAAGCCCCGATCAGACGAATTGTACTCTCTAGCATCCAACAGATCAAAAATTCCTCACTGCAAGTCGTGATATACGTTTTCTTTTTCAAGCAGGCGTACTCGTAAGCGTGCAACAGGGTAAATTTGCGATACTGAAAAAGCATGCAGCACTCCCGACTGAAATTCCTCCCTGGCGAAATACGGCGGCATAGATTAGTATGGTATCACCACAGGAGAGAGTGATGTGGAATGGCGGCAGAGCACATGCTGTGCTAAAAGCCAGGAGGATCTCGCATTGCGTAAGATCGCATTGAAGTAAACCGGTTCAACTCAAGTATCCATTCCTACCGTCCCAATCTGCTGGCAAGATGTCTTCGGATATTAGGGGCATGGCGGCAAATATCAAGTTGTTCGCACTCTTCCTTTTCCTCCGTAAAGCCCTCCATCGAGTCAGCCCGCCACGCCCACCCCACCCCACCCAGCATCACTAATCCTTGCTCCCATAACCCCGCAAATGCTGTGCCCTTCCTAGTAACCCACACCCACACCCACGAACCGTGCTTAACCCAACCAACCCCCCAATGCCAGGGATCGGCACAAGGGATAGCCGGTGCGACGGTCACTGGTCGTGGTACCGTACTCGTACTGTCCTAGTGCCGGTACAGCACAGCCGCATGCCAAAAGTTCTAGCACCCCAGCTGGTACTGTAGCACAAAAGCGTTATTACTATCAGTCAGGGTGCCAGAACTTCTAACACACGGCTGCACCAGCACTGGACTATCACACACGTGCTTAAGAGGCAAAGCGATCCTCGCCGACTCTCGTGCTCGTCCGATGTCGTGCGTTTTTCCTAAAAAGGATGCATAGTAATGTTCGGTCCCCCTGTTTTTGTCACCGAAGGGTATGATAAGAGGCATTTGTTTTTGTCCCGACTGGGCAGATCGGCTGAATATCGCCTGCTTGGTTTCGCTGCCCTATCCGCTACGGGTTCTCGGGACGGTGGGTAACACAATAGCTTGGCTAACCTTTCCCCGCTCTTCCAGAAGAGGGAGTGAAAGTAAGTCTGCCAATTGTTTAAATCCCCCAGCGAAGGGGACCCCCTCGTTCACTAGGGTAATATGGGAAATAGATAGCGCAGTGGGAGCTGGTGGAGTGAGCGGATTCACTTGGAACTTAGGCACTGGATCGGAAAGGTAGAGGGGGTGGCCTCAACAACTTTATCTTAAACTAAAACAACAGCAAAAGCGGGCGTATAAATAAAACATCATCAAAGCATCCTGGGCCTTCCATGGGTTACCGCTCCTGTCAATGTATCTCCATTCACGTCCACACTCCTCCTCACACTCCCGTGATAACATAAAAGGAAGCATGTTGGGATAATCTTCTCCGTATATCACTAAAGTCCTGCTTGGCACACCGTGGTTCGAGCTGCTCGCTGGGCGGCGTTTTCAAATCATGATTTAGGAAATTTTCGCAATGTGTGAATATTTAGGGCTGCAAATTATTATTTTTATACACTCAAGTATTTTGTTAGTGAATGCTAGTGAGCCTTGAGCTCTCCTCATAGAGTTAGCCCAAAATTGTGACATGGAAAATCGAAAATTCCAGTCACATTTGGCGGAGGGCGGTTTGAATATCGTGATTTCAAATTATGATTTGGAAATGATGATTTCAGAACACGGCTATCTCAAACCACAGTGTGACAAACAGGTCCTAAAACTCTGAAACGCTCCATCGCTCTCCCAAAACGCCATGGAACTCCCGCAACTTCCAGAACCAGCTATAATACAGCTTCTACCAGTGCCACAGTTACTTTGTTAGGGACGGGGAATTTTTAAGGGAATTTTTCTGCCCCGCTTGGGGTGCTGAATGTTATTTGCTTATGCTCGTTATGTAATCTCATCCCATCTGGGTCCGTCCTACCAGTATTCAGGTCCGGTCGGATACGAGTGATTCCTGATGATGTTCCTTGAAGAAATGGGGGGCAGGGTTCAGTATGATACACCCACTAAGTTGACTCGCTTACCCGCTTCCGGGTGCTTGATGGCATCTCGGATATTGTGATGTTGGGCTAAAGTGCTAAATTAGCGCCTGCGGTACAAGTACCAGGGATGTGAGAGAAAAAGACTGGTGGGAGGGAGGCATGCTAGCCGAAAGGAAGATATGATACTACAAGTATAATAGCATCGCCCTGGCTAACAAAATAAATAACCAACTGTGCCTCCGGAGTGCGTGTAGGTAGGATAATGAAATTTTCCAGCACAGTAGGTGTAGGATATTTAGCGACTGCCCCATGCCCAACAGCATCGTGCCAAAGCTTCTTGAAGAGCAGAATAAACCGAGCCCCACCAGATATCCGCTTGCGACCCCGCTCTTTCAGTCCCGGAAATCCTCTCAGAAGTCTAACGCTAGCCTATTACGGTTCCTGCTCAATCCGCTATCCAGCTATCATACTTCCTGGTGAACGAGGGCACCATTGCGCTGTCGTTATGGCCTCCAGAGGCAAGTTAAATCGCCTTTTGAAAGGCCACTCTAAGGAGAAAGACTCAATCTATGGATGAAGGCAACATTTACCAATATAATTTTTAATTCAAGGGACGTTCATAACCTACCTCTCTAGCCCACAACAACTTTTTATGCAATGACACTATGCCTTTTTGGTGAGAAGGGGAGCGGCAAATTTTGGGAATGAGCTCAGACTTTAAAGTTTATCCATTAGGAGCATTATCCTTTAAACCAAGCCGTTATCCTACCGGTACTTTATTCAGCCACAATTAGTACCCAACACTAAATACCCTTAATAGAAATATTTTGAATATGGTGCTTCCTAAGGAATGTATATTCTGGGGTAGTGTAAGGAAATAGAGAAGAATGGAGCTAAAGGAATAATCTAATATATGGTATCCAGTAATGGGTTATCATTCGGATAGTCTTGAAGAGAAAAAGAGGAAATTTTGAAATCACCAACCAAATATGACTTATAATGACCTGATTTCCAACAGAGTAATTAAATATGATAAGAGTTGTTTCAAGTATAGTATGGGTGGAAGAAAAAGAATTAGTAAAATGAGATGGCCTCCACTCTTCAGACCCTAAAACGATAAATTATAATCCAAATGAAAGAATGCCAGCGTGCTCCAACATTTCAAGGACTAGAGAAAAGAGGTTCTTGAAGCAGATCTATCAATATATAGTCTTTATGGTTGTATGGAAAAGGGGGGTTAGAAAATCCACAGGGCCCGAGTACTTAAATCGAGCTATTCCTCTAATCCGAGTCTCCCTTGCCAAATCACAGATGTTTTCTCCTTCATGCTGCAGTCACAGCAATTCTATGCTCCCAGCAACCACTTATACTAATCAGACCTCCAATATCTCCTAGAAAATGAGAAAATGAGAGGATGACCCTTACTACCTTGCAGGAAAGCTGAACCATCCTGAGTTCTCAGTATACAAAGTTCAGATGAACTTCAGCCCTTCCAAGTCTAAACTGAGTGTGGGTCAAGCGATGGAGTTGACTAGGCCCCCAATCTTAGGGGGTGTTCGGCTGGCCATGATTTTGATTTGGGAATCTGGTTGTTTTGCCAAGTCTGATTTCAGAATAAGAAGTGTTCGGCTTGTCCAATGCTGATTCCGATTTGAAAATTAGGTGCCAAGCATAATTCAGATTTTTTCATTTATGATAGTATATTATTTATTATAATAATTGAAGTTACAAAGATGAAAAAATAGTTAAACTTGATAAATTGACTATATTTTATGCATTGCCAGACGTTGGTACTACATAGGTAAGAAGAAATTCAAAATATTTTTTGCAATCAATACACGCAAATCACAGAGTATTCAGCTTGCACTTGATTCTGAAATCATGTTTATAGACTATCCTAATATTAGGGTTTAACCCCTAATTTCCAAATCACTAAATCATGATTTCCAAATCAAATCACGGCCATCAGAACACCCCCTTAGTTGATTAAGTGCAAGAGTGGCCAGTGCACGAAAGTTACCTACGGGGAGGATAGTAGGAGAGAGTGTTTGCTTATTTAGTATGATTAAGAGGGGGCTGTATGTAACTGTATTCTATTGGGCGAGCGAGGCAAGATGTGGCTCGGATAATATTGCACGCTACCTTATCCTATATCACCGACCCCATACCACGAGCGATTTCAGATATCAAGCCCACAGAGATTCTGGAACCGTTGGGCTAAAGACTCAAACATGAGGGTTTAGTAGCATATGGCAGGGATCATGTCCAGAAGGATGCCTCCAAGGAAGACCCAAGTCGGATCCACTATATTCCTGCCCCCAATCCCGGGAGTTAATTGTGCACGGTATTTAGAATCCTAAGTTGGGTTTTCCTCCCCCTTCTCTTCACCCCAGGTGTTTTTTAATACTCACCTAACTAACGACGTCTGGCAAGTTTACGGTAGGTTACCGTACGGCACATATCATACTCAATGTAAGCGCGCCGTTCGTGTTGAAATTATGCTTTCGGATACGCACTTTCTGCATTTTAGAGTACGATAACACTTTTCAGTATGCCTTAGTTACACTCCAATGCTGCCAGAGTTCAAATTATCCTGCATGTATTTCCTTCCATTACCCGATCAATTAATCATATACGTAATTCTCTTCTCATCTGTTATCTCCTTGCCTTTCATATTGTTACCTCGAATTTCTTTTCCACTCGGGATATATATTCTTGTTTCGCAGCATAAATAGTCAGTCCTCCGGCTCCCCCATATAGAGTGTAGTTCTTGAGCATCTCTCACTCTCCCAAGTTTCCGGTATAGAGCCCGACTATTTCAGATTTTTTCAGCGGTTCGACTAATATAAGAAGCGGGTGATTTTGTGTGATTGTACATCCTGCACCTGCCAAAACAAAAATGTAGACTTTCCTAACATCCGGGAGCAACCGGAACTCTAGCTATAATACAAGACGATGACAGTATCCCTAAAAAAATCTCCGATAGGCTCATTTTGCAATGATCGGTGGTGATACGATAAACGAAGCCCAGGTTTCTCTGACTACTTATTCATCATGGTTTACAAACGATTCAAGGTTGTTTTTCTCCTAGGCTGGTTGGGCACAATGAAACAACTAATCACATCAGGCAATAATTCTGGGGGCACGCGAGATACCCCTAAGGGGCTAATATCGAGATCTGAATGTTGAGTCCTGTGGCGGGCCCTCCCCGTCCGGCGTTCTTTTGCGGGTGTCGGTAATCTTGACGGTAAAAGTTCCTGTGAGGGCAGCCTGCAGGAGAACTTTCGCTACCACGCGTACGCAATCCTCGAAGAAAATACGCAAAGTCATTAAAGCTATTCTGCTGATCGGTCGGCTCGTGGAGGTGTCTAGCAAAGGATTATCAACCTTGATACTGTAGTAGTGAGGTTGTGGTATGTACACTCGCGTCTAAAAAGTTCTCGCTGATCCAAAAGTACTCCAAGGGGGCTTGGCAACAACGAAGGTACCAGTACTTGCATGAACGAACAATAAATTTTACCATTTAGTATGGCTTCCGTTTGCTTTAATAACCCCCTCTAACCTACTCGGCATACTATCTACCAGCTTATTTAAAGTGACCTGATCAAGCTTCTCCCACTCATCTACCAGTCCCTCCCAAAGCTCATCCTCCGAATGAGGTCTTTTCTTTGTCTCCTTAGAAGCAAACCGCTTTCGTAAACGTGACTTAAGAATATGCCATACATTCTCAATTGGATTAAGGTCAGGAGAATTTGCTGGAAGTGGTAACTTTCGAATGCCATATGCATTAGATATGACCTTATTCAGTCCCGCAAGATGATATTTGGCATTATCCTCCACAATTCGAAGATTAGGAATAGGAGTATCAAGAGAAAAAAGAAAGGGAATAAGGTATTCGTCATATATCTCGGTTGCATATTGCTTCGCGTTGAGACCCAGACGATCTCGAGGATTTGTACATTCGGAGGGCTTTCGTTTACGGGTTCTGACCAAAGGTGTACGACAGTTATAAGTAAAAGCTGCCCAAAAGTTGACAGTAACACGATCGGACTTGAAGCTTGTTGTAAGATTCCGGTTGAGCAGCTCTTCTCCTTGTCATATACGGACTTTGCGACCGGGCTGATGCACTACAAATTCCATCCTCGACTCATCCAACCATACTGCCTTTCTCCAATCCTCCTTCTGCCAATTCAGTCTTCGGTGGCACCAGAACTTGTGTCGAATTTTCGTAAAAGCATCAAGGTATGGCTTTTTGCGGGGTACTCGTAACTTAAAGCCTAGTTCCTTCGTTACAGTATCAACTGTACTTCTTCCGATATCAATTTGCAAGTTATGCAAATTGTCTGTTATTTCACTCAAAGATGCATGAGGATTGGCGAGAACAATATCCTCTACTTGTTGTTGGAGGGGCGATGTGATCTTCTTTGGTCTTCCGGAGTGGGGAGCATCATCCACTGTGCCTCGTTCACGGTATCACTTAATCACTCCACGAACTGTGGATGGAGCCAGCCCTCTCCTTCGTGCGATCTGTTCTGCCGGAAGCCCAAGATCAGACAATAAAGCAATTTCCCGGTTCTGTTCATGCCTCTTGGAAGCCTTTTTGTCGTTATGCGGGGGTGCCATTGCTTGATCTTGTTGGTTTACTGAGATTTCCTGACACGACTCTGAGTCGTCAAGGTATCGATACTTCTGTTGCCGCCAAGCCCCACCGATGTACTTTTGAATCAGCGAGAACTTTTTGGACGTGAGTGTAGTATTTGTACAGTTAGATTAACCCCTAGGGTAAAAGAGAAAATCCCACAATTTAATCCTATTTATGTCCTTTCCCCTAGCGAATTGCACGCCATAGCGACACCCGAAACTACAACCATTGTGTTGCATCAAATTCACTAACCCTCCAAAATCAATGGTTAACTCGAGTTATCACTCGAGCCGCAGCTCGCTTACCCTCGGCTCATGCCCTGTTTGGCTCGGAGCCTCAACTTTAATTTATCAAAGCCATACTTGAGTAAACACCTCCTTGGTGCTACAGTCTCCCTTCGCCGTATCAGTACTCCCCACAAAAATCTACCCATCTATTTCCCTTTCCCAATCCTTAACCAACCAAGCATCCAACAAATAAACTCTTAAAAATGAGGCCCCACTCTCTGCCCCTCCGCCTCCTCCTCCGAAGAACCTACACCACAGCCCCACCCCTGATCACGAGAACCACCATTCCAGCAGCACACACAGGCCACATAACCCTCCTAACCCTCGCCCGCCCCTCCACCAAAAACGCCATCTCAAGCGCACTCCTGAAAGAGCTCCGCGAGCACATCACCCCCCTCCTCCTCAACCCAACCTCACTCTCCACCCGCGCACTAATCCTTGCTAGCAACGTCCCAGGCGTCTTCTGCGCGGGCGCAGACCTAAAGGAGCGCGCAACATTCACCCCAGAACAGACAGCCGCGTTCCTCGCGAACCTTCGAGGCGCACTACGGGACATCTCCGCCCTGCCGATCCCCACGATTTCCGCTATCAGCGGGCTGGCGCTGGGCGGGGGGCTCGAGCTAGCTCTAGCAACGGACTTGCGTGTCTTGGGCTCCCACGCGCAGGTTGGCCTGCCGGAGACTAGGTTGGGCATCATTCCTGGCGCCGGGGGAACATACCGTCTCCCGCGGCTGATTGGGGTTTCCAGAGCTAAGGATTTGATATTTACGGGGAGGAGGGTGGGAGCTGAGGAGGCGCTGGAGTTGGGATTGGCGAATAGAGTGGTGGAGGTTGTGGGGGAAGAAGGTGGGGAGGGTATGGAGGAGGTTACTAGAGCTGCGGTGGAGCTTGCGGAGGAGATTTGTAGGGGTGGGCCGGTTGGACTAAGGATGGCGAAACAGGCTATTGAGGGGGGCTGCGAGGAGGCGGAGAATAAGGCTTACGAGGGAGTGGTTGCCACGGAGGATCGGGATGAGGCGTTAAGGGCTTTTAGGGAGAAGAGGAAGCCAGTGTTCAAAGGGAGGTGATCATGATTGTTTGGAGCAATCTTTTTGTATATACTAGGGGATAGCTGGGGCAACGAGTAATGATACATAGCTAGAGTCGGACCGTGGAGGGTGGGATCGAAATATGCTGAAGTAAATAGAGAATTTTGTGAAGCGTTTTGACTGAACCGTTTGAATGTATTTTTGGGTGAGTATTGTTAGCCGTTGATTGACTTCTTCTCTCCCTCCACCGACCACAAAAGTGGACGATAACTATATACTACAGTACATAAAGGCCAACCTCGCAGATATCCACCACATCTCGGGGCTCCATCCCTTCCAGTCCGTAACACTCTTTGCTCCATGCCAAACAATCCTCAAACCACTACTCGCATCTCCTCGCATAAGTTCAGACTGCTCCTCGTTTGAGGTTATCAGGATGCCTGTGACAACCAGCGCCACATTACAACATATGCATTGTGGGCGTCCCCGAGTGATAAAGTGTGATGGCATAAGAGTCCAAACCAAGTCTCAAACATTCTGCTATGTTATTGCCGAAGCGCCAATCAAACATGCGGTAATTTCGGACATGCAAACGGCCATGGCATGGATTACAACCAGAGTGGACAGACTACTTATGTGTTATGTGATACAGGCAGCGAGTATTGATCATAAATTTAAAGCCGCGCTTTTCCAATCATTCGGATCACTGGTGACGACGCCCCTCTCAGCAACTCATGATACAAAATGATTCTCCCGCAGCGCCCTCCTGAACAATTTCATCCTCGGGGGAGGGCTGAAAAGTGAGGGATAGAGAAATACACTTTCCTCCCCTTACATGGACGCTTTCTGCAGATCTCCAAATCCGAGATTGGATTGGATTGATGATAAGCCGAGACAGTCGGGGTTTCGTAAATAGCACAAATACTCCTAAATTATGGGCTTTAACTCCCCCGAGGAAGCCGAGGCTAGAGTGAACCACCCCTAGGCAACGGCATGACTGACGACAGCAATCACAAAAATTCATATCACCCCTAGCTTCTCTACCTCCCATGCTCGCATAACAGATGCGGGACTCTGATATTGTATTTCACATCTCTCCTAGGAAGCCCGCATCCCACAACAAGAAAAAATAAACAAAAATAAACCTAGATATAGATCAAACCCTCAAAGAGATAATAATAAAAATAACAATCAACTATCGTACCCCCCTCCCTAGTAGCTCCCCCTTCCGTCTCACCCGCCCTAGCCTTAATGACCGCTCTGAGCCTCTTCCTTCATGCTTGCCGCCTTGCCCCCAACCTCATACGCCTTTCCACCGGCCTTCGCAGCAGTACCCTTCGCCTTCCCCGCAACCCCACTCCCCATCTTCTCTGCCCGCGCGGTAGCCCCCGAAACCGTCTGCCTCGCCGCCCCGGCAATCGCCTCCCCAGTTTCAATCCCCTTGAGCGCAGCAGTCCCAGCGGCGCGGTCAATAGTCTTGATAGCGTCCTTGGTAGAGTCGGTTATAGATCTCGATGCTGTCGATGTGGTGGTTAGGGGGCGGGCAGTTAGAGCTCGAGTGTAATTTGGAAGGAGGAGGCGGAGGCGAAGGAGGGGAAGGGGGCGGAGGGTGGTAGTCATCTTTGTTGTCGCCGTAGTGGATGTGCACTCTCGAGTATTTATGCTTGTAACTTAGGAGTGGAGAGGAGTTCGTGGCTTTGAAATGTGTGGTGAAGGTGCCTGGTTTCTGGGGGTGGGTAGTTGAGAATTTATATATTGTGTTCGAGTACTGTGCTCTACTTTGGTTTCTCCCCATCAAGTAATGTACTGTAGCCACTGAGCTGGTTGGTTGGTTGGTTGATTGTCGAGGATAGCACTCGTACAGGTAGTCCCGTGACGTCATTGGAATAACGTACTGGTGATGTCAGAAACATCCGCAGTAGAATATCCTAACTTCCCGAGCCACAAGGAAGAGACAAGCGCATGCGAAATAAAATAAATTTCTTCTTATCATAGCGCTGGACCTGAGGTGTTGGAGAAAGTACCGTACCTATTTCTGAGAAAACGGTGCCGGTGACTTTTGGGGGTTCGGGGGTCAGGGGTAGGAGTTGGACAGCACTACACCAGTCAGGAAATATCACTCACCCTTAACAACCAATAGGGATCGCTTTTCGTAACCAGAAAAAGCCCAAAACAGGCGGAAATTGAAAGGTTTTTTGAGCCATCATATCCCCACAGATATCCTGAAACTCGGCTTTTGGAAATTTTTTGACCACCCGAAGTATCATAATAATGATATATATATTTCAAGCCTTTGACTAGAGTTTGCACAGAGCTGTGGGTGCATGAATTGGGGTAAGAGGTGCTTCAATGTATTATAATAATATTATATACCCTTCCCGTGTAAAAACCGTATTCTCGGCAGCCAGGTGCCTTGAGAGAACAGAGGTTCAGCTCCTCACTACTCTAGGAGAATGGAAGGAAAGAAAAACCCCCTTTACTTTTCTGTGATGGATGCTATCACAACAAATTACTTTTTTTTTTTCCATGTTGTTTCCGCCCACGGTGGTTGGGTAATGACGGTTCGAAAAACCTTCGCTTTGGCGCGTCACCTCCTGTCTGGTTACCAAACGACCCATAGCAACCGGAAACCTAAGGTTAGAGGAATTGTGGTTAAAGCGTATGGACTAAGACTAGGAAGTTCTAGAGAAGAGCCTTTCATGTGTTTTTTTATCTGTATAACTGACGGTAGGTTAGGAACAAGCATGTCAGGGGTTAGTCAAGCTCGTGTGTTGGGAAAAGATTAGTGATCAAGTATCATAGATGTTAGACATTTTAGAGACGGCTAGTGAGTGATAACTGAATATCTAGCACAGCCTGCAAATATCCCACCCTTTATACGAGTATTTGGGCAATACATCCCTTCACCCAAAACAATATCACCCAAGTTCCCGGACTCCCAAATGCCTAGAAATCTAGCATTTTACCATATCATACAAAAGCTTATTCAACTTGCAGCACATGCACCCCTTCCTTCCTTCACTTGGTACAGTACAATATTTACCTCAATCCACCCAAAAGACAATACTCCGCCACCTCCTCTTCATCCGGCCACTCCTGCACTAAACTTCCAACGTCCTTCAACACCCCCTGCCTAACATTGTCTTCATCTTCCTCTCCCTGCTGCTGCTGCTGCTCTCCCTGTTTCCCAGCCGGGACCTCCAAAAACACCCTCGCGGCAACAATCACCCTCCTGGCCATCGGTTTGTGTCCATCGTCTAGCCAGTCGGCAGCGCTAGCGGTCCACTCGATAATCCTTCCGATGGCACGGTACCTCCTCGAGAAACCGAGAAGCCGGACGTATGCATGCACAGCAGCCGGTGAGGGCGTTAGCAACGGGGGCAGTTCCTCGCCTGCGATTAGGAGCTTTGGTTTGCGTAGGCCAATGCTCTTTTCAAATAGGTCGATGACCTGCTCTACCGGGTTTGCGCCGTCCCAGAGCACGTTTGCCCCCAGACGAATATTCTTCTCCGCGGCGACGCACAGCGCGCGCAGTGTTTCCGAGTCTTCGCTAACGAGGCAGATCATTTTCTTATATACTTCCCAAATTATGCGGATTCGATTTGGCTTGTCGTTTGCTTTCTTGGAATCGAGCGTTCTGGCGAGTCGCACGAGAGTAGTGTTGTAGGCTGGGGTGTAGGTTGGCTTCTGCGCCAGGAGGAGACGGATTGCCAGTTCGATTTTGTCGTTCTTGCGGTGGAGGAGGAGGGATATGTATGCTGTTAGGATGCGCGGGTCTGTAGGTTTCGGGGAGGGGGAGGGGGAGGGGAGGGGGTAGTTCCATGTCTCTAGTATCTGGTGGGCGTGATCGAGGTCGCTGCTGTGGGACACTAATAGTGCGAGGAGGTGGCGGCTTGGGGGGACGTTGTCCCTTTTCATCATCATGAATAGCTCGTCTGTGTCTGGTGGGGGGATAGGGACGTATACACCCTCGTTGATGCTCCTCGGGGGCGGAAGGACTTCTTTTGCCTCGCCCGCGACTACGCGGTAGCTGCTCTCTCTTTGCAGGCGGTGTATAGTGTCGAAACGGGGCTTTTCACGGAGGGAATTTTTTCGTTCAATGCAGTCTGCGTGCATCTGGCGGCGGGTGAGTTTCTCAGCGTAAAGGGCTTTTGCGATGAGCTCTTCCCAGACGTCACGGCGAGGGATCGTACCGCTCTGTCGACAATCGAGGAATATAGCCCATGCTTCGTCTATGGTACGAGTAGCACGGATACGGGCCGCCCAGATGGAAGTCGGGGAGGATGAGATGAGGTGCCGGAGTCTAAGGTGGAATGTTCTAGTCTGAATGGTGGGTGTATTGTCTGTGTCTTTGCCTGCGAGAACCAAGGCGGAGTATTCCCAATCACAGAGGGGATATCCTGCCTCTGTCATCCGCTGAATCACCTCAGCAGCACGAGAGATTCCAGGTGAGATCCGGCCATCCCGGCCATCCCTCTCAACCGGCCAGGGCGGCCAGGTTGTAGCCATATCCCGAACGGTCTGCTTCTCGGGGGGTGTTTTAGCATGGGCCAGTTGAACAACTACTATCGCTCGATAGCCTTCTCGTATAAGAGGGATACCCATGGCAGCCATCTTGTGCAGAATTAGAAACTGGCTGCGTTGAAGGATCGGAAGATGAGCGAATGGTCTGTTGGACGCTGGTAAGGAAAAGAAAGTTAATAGGCGGTTATAGAGTTTGGTTGCTTGAGACGGAGAGCGTGGCTTTGGGGCGTCTGCTTGGTGAAGATGCGTTACAAGAAGTTTAGCGACTATCGAGATAGCGGGAGGCCAAGTCGAGCGTACTCTTCGAAGCAAGCGCAAGAGGAGGAGAACCGTCGTCTTTTCCTCAGAAATGGAGAGGTGATTTGATGAGAGTAGCGTGCTCTCAATCATTGGAAAGAGGGCTTGGATATTGTCTCGAATAAAGCACTTCCGTCGAAGTGTGAATAAGATCAGAAACGGGGGAATCCGATATGTATGCCTTGCTCCTACTGTATTTCGGGGTGATGACAGCTGTATATTCTTTGTGTCGTCCGAGCCAGGACCTTCATTGCTATGAGATGGTTGAATTTCCCCTGCCTCTCCCGACAGTTCGGCATCTAGAATTTCCTGCTCCTCTAACGACCTATCCACCATCTCGTTCCTGACTCTTGTGCCCAAATCCAATCTGCGCCCCGCTAGACCACCATCCTCAGCAGTGAGAACCCATGCCCACACTAATACATCCTCAGGTGTATAGCCCCTCTGCTCCAGATAGACTCTAACGCCGGAGGCGAAGACCCCTCGAAGAACCATCTCGTCATGGTTCTCACTAAGATCACCCGCACTCTCTAGTACTGGGAATCTGAATGACGAGAGAGGATAAAGTTTGTAGATATGATAAATCAAGTTCATGGTAATGCTCTTTAACGAGTAGCGTTCCCTTTGAATTCCATCTTGATCAATGTACCTCGCTTTCACCCCGCCAAAGTACAGCCTCTTCAACCCTCGCCCGGGTTTGTCCAGCCGCCGGTATCTGTCTTTTTTAGATCTACGTCTAAACTTCAAAGGATCCATGTGTGAGAGGTCAACCTTGCCCGATGACTTTGTAGGGATGTCTCTTGCATGGCCGATGCTTCTCAACAGCGAGAGCAACGAATCATTCTCTTTCCCAACCAGTCTATTGGAATTATCGACTTCATCCTTTTTTCGTTTTTTCTTCCCAGCTGCCCATCTCCCAGGCTTCCTTTCGGAATTTTCACCCGAATTTTTGTCTTGGATCGTGCTCCAGCCCTTGACGCTGTCCCCCGCTTCGAGGTCTCCGTCATCGATTTCCCACCCCGGACCGGCCTCTCCTTTTCCACATCCCCTCGCTAATCCTAAACCAGAATTCTTTCTCAGTCCTTTCCCCACCCGCAATTCACCCTTATCCAAACATCCACCGTCAACAATCCATTCGAGACGGGAGAGGAGCGTATGACTCAATGGGCGGCGGAGAAGTACCCTACGCAGCGGCAAGCTGAATATGGGAAGTGACATTCATCGAGGTTTCTCAGCGGGTGTTGGACGCCGGAGACGGGCTAATTGCGGGGGTGGTGGGGGAATTTATGGGATTTCGTTAATAGGGAAAAAAATGAAGGATCGAGGGGATAGATGCTTAGTCATCCTAACCAAGACAAGCTTTTGAAGGATTGTTTAGTAGACAGGAGGTTCACTAGGGGCAAAGAGGGTGATGATACAAGTACAGCACAAGGACGGGTAGAGAGTAATCTTTGAGATGGAGGGTCCCTATTGTATAGCCGTTTTTTTCCCCTCTTGGAGAGGGAGAGCGTATGGAGTACAGTAGGATATCTCGTTGCAAAAGGGGGTGAGGATTGGGGTTCTGCCTGTTGCCATGAGGGAGGCGGAGATGTTTTCATGTGGCTGCAACCTGCCACAAGTTCAGCATCATATGCGAAGACGACATCTCTGCTTTCGCCCTTGACAGCCTCGTACCGGGAATATGTATGTACTCGAGTATAGGGCAGACAAGATGATCTTTATATCAAGAGAATGCATGAAATCAAGGTTCGCAACAACGCTTTGAATAGGACATGATATAAATTACCATTTCATTACCAGATGAACCACCGTACTGCACGTAGACCACCACACCTATATGATATCTCGTCTTAGGAAGGGGGGGAATCATCTTCAGTAACTCGCTTGTACACAAGGTATTGTATGGCAGAATTTAAGGTCGCCGACCTCACCAACAAATAGATAACCACATACTGTACCGATACCATAAGCACTACACACGCACTGCACACGACAAGGAGATAAACAAAGATGGCGAGGGGAATTTCAATCATCTTTCTTGCTTACATTCCTTTTAAAATGGAAGAAATAAAAATATCTTTTACGATACCCCGATATTCATCTTTATTTGGTTGCAGCCTCGCTTGCCTCAAATTACAGTGCAGTAGCAGCTAATCGCGTCCCCATTCCAAACTGAATTTTGTATCCTCACTTTCTCCTCACCTCAAATCTTCTTACCTTTCCTTCCCCTAGCTCACCTCCTTTTCTCTCCCTCTCCCTCTCTCTCCCTTTCCTTCTCACCACCTATCTTCCTTTAATCGTTGTATCTAATCCCTATTCCAGCCTCCCCCCTCCAGAGTATCATAAGGGTTTGTGGTTGATTTGAAAACCTTTAGAATATTATATTGGGGCTCCATAGTTTTTTTCTTTTCTTCTTTCTCCCTTGTCGTTCCCTTGTCCACTTTACAGTACGTCGCAACCCTTCCTTTCCCCTTCCCTCTCCCACCCGGTTCTCGCCTTCACAATCTTCACTCGCACAACCCACACCGGTTCCTCCTTTAAGATTGCGCTTTGTACGGCCAGTACAGCCTCTCTCTCCCATTCCCTTCCCTTAACACTTTTTTACTTCTTTTCAAAAACAAAAAAATAAAGCCAGTCCGGATCCGGATTTCTAATCGGATAGCCAATCGGCAGGTTTTATTTCATCCCCAGAAAAGAATTAAAAATTAGAATTTTAACCCTCCATCCCCTCACACAAATCCAACCCCCCCCCCTCCCACAGACTCTCCGTCGTAGTTTGTCCCCATCGCTGGACGCTGTACCTTACCATCATAAGCTGCAACCAACTGCAACCTACAACCACAGCAATGGGAGCCGCAAACTCTCCCTCCCCCGCGCCTTTAGCTGTCCAAGACGCCGCTAGTAACTCGAATTTGATGGCCACGACCACCACAACCGCATCTGTATCTGCTACTGAAAACAACTCTACGGTAGATGCCTTTCCACAGCAGCAGCCGCAACAACTCCTGTCCAGTCCTGCTTCCACTAATGCAAACTCGACTACTGGGAAGCGCAAGAGAAGCGATTCACCTTCCGCGTCCATTCCCTCGACACAACAGCGATCGCCTGCGAAGAAGAAGCCTGACGACTCCAAAAAGTCCGGTAGCGATTCCATGATGATCACAACTATAGAGGATCGGGCATCGCAGAGGTTACTGTTTATGGAGGCTACTATGAGAGATCTGTTGACCGTCCTAAATTCGTGAGCTTATCCGAATCTTTCCTTTTGTTTTCACCTCATCTCTTTACCCGTTTCTCCTAACGCCATGCAGGAACGACCCTACTCCTTCCATCCTTCGTCATCCGATCCCAAACAGTACGCCTTCGTCGTCTTCCGGGGCGCCTCCTATCAAGCGCACTAAGATTTCGCCTTCGTCGCCCAACACGGTAGCTGAGAAGCTGTTGCGGGTTACATACACGTCGCTAACTACCCTGCTTTCCGACATCAGTGCTGTTTGTCGTGAATTGCTAACCTCCGCTGATAACGAACAGCCGAATGGTACTCCCATTAACGGCACAAACATAGGTTCCGGTGGTGGGCTCCGTTTTGTGGCGCAGGTTATTCACTTTGAGGAGCTGGCAAATCAGGTAATCACGCGAGAGCGTGTACGAAGAGCCGATTTGTTCGATTTTGTTGAAGACATGTCCGGGGATTCCGTTACCATAAAGCCCGTGGGAAGCAGAGGAAAAGTAGCGTTGACTGTCATGGGACAGCATGGCCCGTTGTTTTCATCGTTACAGAATCCTATCAACCCCCCGCCTGTGGCTGACTCGGTGCCTTCATCAAGATCCACTTCGGCATCTGCATCTCCTAAATCTTCAACTTCAACAGCCCCCTCATCTACTGCGACTTCTCCTAAAGCTGAGCCGCTGAATGAGTGCCTTGTTTACGCTCCACTAAATGAGTCTCATCTTCCCCCGCTTATCTCCACCGTCAAGGCAATTCCATCAAACGCCCAAATTCTCAGAGGCGTTAAAAAACTCCCAGGCAAGGAGGGAGCCAAGGTTTCAACCTTGGGTGAAGCATTTCCCGCGCCGCGTGGGTTGCCACCATTGCTTCCCCCAAAGCCAGGCCAGCCTAGTACAGTAGGACTGAAATGGGGTGGAAAAATTGGAGTCGGAGGCATCAGGGTGGAAAATCCGTTGAACGATAAGCCTGAGGGCTGTGGATCCTGGCTCTCATACAAGAACAATATGCCTCCAAATCATCCGTTGACCCGACATGAACCGCCCAGGTCGAGAGCACCGTTAGCAGCAGACCTTGTAGCTGCGTATAGCAGCTTTGCACCTACCAGGGATGACTCTGGATCAAAGATCCCAGCCGCGATCAGGAATCGGGTGTGGTGGGATAGGGCCGGCAAGCAGCTCTTTGCTAGGGAATTTGCTGACGATCCTTCTCTTCGCCAGGTGTGCGGTCGGTTTGATAAAAAGGTCACTATGGTTGAGGCCCAGACAGAAGAGATGGACCTGGATGAAGAATTCCGGAAATTAATTGACGATTGGGAGCCGGACAAAGAAATACCTATAGACGCCAGATTGCTTGATGGAGCGGAGGGAGCGGAGGCAACCATGGCTGGGAACAAAGCGAATGAGGAGAATAAAGCAGACGTGGATACTGCGGCTACCGAAGACGACCCTGAGAAAATACTGTCGGAGATATCTAGCTTGTTGCAAAGTCTTCGCAGCCAGCAGTATACCCGTCTATCTACCGTTCCCCTTACCCAACCCAAGCCTGCACCTGGAAATGCACCAGTACCAGGTACACCTCTGCCGCCCAACGAGGAGGAGGTCGGGCTGTACTATACCATTCGGGATAGGTTGGCTCAACTCATATCTAAGCTCCCGCCTCACGTGGTGGCAACCATCGATGGCGACCCTAGCAGCGATCTTGCTCTCAGCAGCAAACTCCCCGTTCTTGGCGGGCCCATCTTCAAAGGCACACTTCCGGCCGATGAATCCCAGCCACCAAAACTCTCAACCCCGCAAGTCCAAGGCGCGGCAATGGCCGCTATGAACGCGGCCGCAGGCCTCTCACCCGTCAACAGTGCACCCGTAGCACACATGTCCCCAGCTCGCAGTCAACACCATCACCACACCCCGACCACCTCCCGTCCAATGTCAACTCTACCAAACATCAGCGTGGCCGCCCAATACCACGGGCACCAAATGCCCCACTATCACGGGCATACAATTCCCAGCGTAACAACTCCACACCACTACCCATCCCCATACGCCCCTGCCCCATCACCAATGCCCACTCCAACCCCACAGGGGCAATATCAACCCCCGCCCCCACGCATTGTTAGTCCCCTCAATAACCGCCAGCCTCCCCAACAGCAATTCCATGGACACAGCTTACCTGCGCAGACATATCAGAATTCCCCCTCGGCGTACCAGACCCCGCCACCCCCGCGACGTACTGGAGTCCCGCCGCCACAGGGACTTGCAGCGGTGGGAGTTGGCTATAGCTCACCCGCTTACAACAATAACGCTGGGTTGCGGATGGGTGTGCAACATACCCAGCAGAGTATGGGCCCTGGAGCCATGTCTGGGGGGAGATATACTGGCAGACGGAGGTAGAAATGCTACTTTTCTTTATTTTTTCCCTCCTATTTTCTATTTTTCTCTAAAATGGAACACAAAGATAAAGGCTTGGGTTATTCTCCATTTCTTCCTTGTCCCCTTTTCCCCTTCATCTTTCCTTTCCTTCTCTCGGATGGCCGTGGCAGCCTAGGTGGTTCTTCTACTACTTGTCACTTTGTATTTTTTTCATTTCCAACTTTCTTCACTACTACCTTCCTATTCTTGTTTCTTCTACTCTTCTTGTTCTTTCCTTCTTGCCAGCACTTTCTAACTAACTCTTTATTTCTTTTTTCCCTCTCGTTTCCCAACTTGCCCCAATCCTGCTACTTCGCCACCTTGTTCCGGAAATTAAATTAAATTCTATTTACTTTTATTTCTTCATATCCCTTCCCCCATTCCTACTTTTCTGTTTGTTCGGGGGGGGGGGGGGACTTTCTTTTTAACTAGTTAGCTGGTTGGTTAGCTAGTTCCCGTCGTCGATGTGTGCGCACAGAAGCTGTATGCTCCATTGGAGATTAATTAGTTGGTTGGTTAATTAGTCAGTTGGTAAGCTGGCATGATTCTTATAAGCAATTCAATTTTTAGAGATGTTCAGCTACTGTACTGGGGTTTGCCGAGTTCTGTTATGTGAAATGTAAAGTAGAGCAAGGTTCGGTTATGGCATAAGTTGGAGATAGTACTTGTAATGACATGCCGTGATTACAGCAGGGTGGTGATGTGACGCCCCTGCCGATAATACCAGCACTCTTACGGTTCATTGCATTTAAACCCAGCAACAGCTAGGTCGTTTCCCTACGGCAGCCATTTAATCACCCCCCACCCCACGTAAACCCAATACCTACCAAACTCTCCTATGATACACCATCCCCACCAACACCCATAAAAACCCCCATTCACCACTGACACAAGCACACTATCATACCATCCACTGCACCCACCTTCCCTCCCAACCATACCCCACCCCAGCAGCAAACAACCCCAGACAACAACCCTACAAACGCGCAGCCACGTGACCCCGCGCCACACACGTGTCACAACTCCCCGCCTCGACTCACCCCAGGGTTTACCACCCCACTCCACAAAACACGGTAATGTCAAAACAACAACCAGTATTATACCCCATTGCACCACCCCTCTGGAGCATGGTGGATGATATTCACTCCCGTTACTCTTTTATCATACTCCATTGGCTTGATGCAGATTGAATAATTGGACCATGTGCTAAGCCCCTGGGCCCCTACTCTGGGCAGGCGCAATGGAAGGCGGGCTGCTCGGCCCTTCCGAGAGAGACGTGAAAGGAAATGGACAAGGGCGAGAAAGCACCAAGGCTTGTTGGAGGGGTGACTTCAATGGGGGTGGACCTGGCGCTTGGTCTGGTCATTCGAGCCTTTACGGTAATGCGGAGAGCTGGATGGGGGTATTTGGGTGGTGGTGTGGATGGGGTTGGTCTATGGGTAGGGTTTGTGATGCTGTGGCTTCGGGTGGGCTGGAGGAGAAGGCGGGGAGGGGGAGGGTTGGTGTTGTGGATGGGGTTTAGGGCCTTGGGCTGATTGTGGGCTGGGTGGTTGGGGGGATAAAGTGTGCGAGGCGAGAGTTGAAGAGAAGGTGAGGGTATGAAAACTTGTAGGGGGTACGAATCGGTGGCAGGTGAGGATCAATATCCGATATATATTGTCTTGTTACTTGTGCCCGGGGCCGTGGCACTTATAACCGTGAGAGGTATCTGTATGTTGTGCCGGTCATATTGGTCCCAATATTCCCTGCCGGGCATACTTCCATCCATTGAAGCTATGCTCCCAAGGTAGTTGTAGCAATGCGCAATCGTTTCAACTGAGAAGTAATGATAGCCAACAATCAAGAGTATAGATTACCACTAACGACTACTAGAATGATAGGAAAGATACAGACAAGCTATATAGTAAAGTGGCTTGGTTCCGCTTTACCATGCTTCCGCTTCCACCAAACTTCCGCAACAAAGAACAAAGGCATTCAAAGAAAGCATATAAGAACAAAAGGAATAAAGAGAGTATAAAGAAGGCCAAACCCGGACAAGACTTGGGAACAATTAAAAAGACTTAGAGGAAGCATTTGAGAGGAGAAAGAAACCATATTCCAACAGTAGTTGGTGGTGAGATTCGAGTGATTGACTGTGATTGGTTGGCTTGTGGTCTTTAGTTACTATGCTGGCAAATACGATGCTGGGTTTATGATATACTGGCTCAGACGGTTCATTCGTCCATTTGGCTACCCATCTATTACCCATTCGCACTAAGCAGGACATCATACCATCTCCCTTCCAGGGGGAAACCTATGATATATAGAGTACGACCCCCACCCTCTTCTTAATTCTTCCCCCAAAAATTACAAAATCGTGACATCCCTCAAAACGTCTTCCACACACACTCCACAACCTCCCTCCCACGGTTTTCCTCCCCGCGTCTCATAACCCGCTCAAGTTCCAGCAACCTCCTAACCGTTAGAAAGATGCTCTCCTCAAAGAGTATCATACCGGTATGTAGTCGGTATTGGATGATCCCTGGGCTATTCGTGAGGTGATACACGTAGGGTTAGGGTTTAACATGCAAAACCAATTTTCTGGCTTTTCGTTTTTCTCAGAGAAGGGGTAGTCTACAGTTTGGGCGTTCATTTGGTAGGGCTTCTCAAAGGAAATTTTGGTATGGTGTAGTGGGCTGCATCAGGCGGTTTCGTCCGGTCTCTGCATTGCTATCATAGCCTAGGGCGGCCCCCCCTTCAACGATAGTTCGGATAGTGAAAACGAAGCTGTTGTAAAATAGGGCGCCGAACTATCAACTCTGTGCAGTCAGGTAATAATATACGGTATAATCAGGATAAAAATTGAAATCAAGCTATAAAAAAAATACCGTCGCATGGAAGTATCATAACTGAGATTCCGTAGTCTGTGGATAAGGATAGGGCGCTTTTTGTGTGTGAGTGACCATTTTGGTTATCCTCTGGCCTGGGAACTTGCCACTCCAGCTATTACTTGTTGGATGCCGTACCAGACGATTTCCATCTCTAGGAGTTTACTGCCGTTTGGGTTTGATATCGGGTCCTTCACCACTTTAGACAGACCACTAATGCTTGCGGTGCGGGTGACATTGCCAGCAAAAAGAATCTGTAACGAAGGGGAGGCTGCGGTCGGAAACCCTGCTTGCACCCTTGTTGTTGGAATTAGGCTTTCGGATATGCACCGTTTACATATTAGAGTACGACATAGTCGGTCATTCGACCTTAGTTCCAGCCTTTTACTTTCCAAGCTGGACTTACTGCATTTGGTTTTTCCCCTCATGTTACTGCCCAATCTGTCGACTGGTTATGTAATTTTGTTCTCACTTGTTTTTCTCCTGTCTTCCAAATTGGTTCCTTATTATCTTTCCTACTGCGGATATATGTTGCTGTTTCGCTGTATAAATAGTAGGCCTTCCTGGCCCTCTGAGATTGAATGAAGTTCTGAAGTATCTCTCGCATACACATGTTTCCGGTATACGGCTTGACAATTGAACCGTTTTTCAATAGGTTATGAGCCCGGGTTAGCCATCTAACCCAATCAAGCCTTTTCACTATCTTCCTCTATCCTCTCAGGGTCTTCTTTTGTCCGCCTCTTCCCTTTTCTTTCAAGGACTGTTTGATGTACAGCAATGCGGTGCCTACGGCTGCCGAGGGGGATATTTACAAATGTAAATATGGAGAAACCCGAAAACTCACTGCGAAGAACTGGCACCAGTGGAGCCGGGATATGGAGTTCTTTCTCCAAGCAGAAGACTCCTTGGAAATCGTTCTGGGCATGGAAGAAGAGCCTGAAGCGAATAGTGGAGACCATGCTCACTATCGCAAGCGACTAGGGAAAGCAGCAGCAATGATAAATGCTGCTTGCCATTCGTCAGTAAAAGGCTTCATTAAAGGAAAGCGAAATCCGACAGAGATGTGGGCGGCACTTACCGAAAAGCTTGATAGAGTAAACACTCGTTCCGGAAGACTGATGATCAAGCGGGAGTTCAATACCCTTCGTCCGTCCGACAGTATTACCGAATATATCCATAAGCTTCTCGAATGCCGTACTGAACTTCAAAACTCTGAACAAGAGATCTCTGATGAGGAATTTATTACCCATATACTTACCACTCTTCCGTCCACCTTTGACAGTATGGTGAGTATAATTACTCATGATAAATCTTCGGAGGCCAGATCTGTCGACTATGTTATCTCAACTATCTTGGAGGCCGACCGAGCAATGGAGTCACGTAAGGGAGAGGTTGGCGCTAGTGTCAATACTAGCTCAACACTTACAACAAGTAATGCGCTTGTTACAACTGCTGCAAATGCAAACTCATCATTACACCGTCGTATACGCAATCAAAACCCAAAGTCAATAAGACAGAACCGGTACCAATCCTCTTGGCAAAACTCGAAGAGTAGCCAAAATGTTACATGCTTCTACTGTACCAAGAAGGGTCATCGGATTGATTCCTGTAATCTGAAAAAGAATGCAGAAAGGATTAGACAAGACTTTCGAAAGAACCACCGCAATTCCCGAAGTGTACCGAGTAGTGAACTCGAAGGTCACAATGCTTCCATAGCTACTGTGGTTCAAGCTCTTATCTCATATACCCAATCTGATCTAAACCGCTTGGCCTGGGTTCTTGACTCTGGTGCCTCAGACCACTTCACGAATCAGAAGTCTGCATTTATCCCGGGATCTCTAAAAAGACTCGCTGTACCAACCGAGATCCAGCTAGGGAATTCAGCCCGAGTTCCAACAAGTCTCAAAGGAAGAATTGCACTTACGGTCCAAGGGTTCTATCTGGAGATAGAAGCGCTCTTCGCCCCTCAACTCCGCTTCTCCCTGCTGTCAATTAATAAGCTCACTCAGTATTGCCATATTTCCTTTAACCATCACGGATGCGTCATCACTAGGCGAAGTGATAACAGACCCGAGGCCTCTCTGCACTTGCAGGAGAGAAATGGCCTCTATAGCTTTCACCTATCCAAGCGCACTACCCTAGTGCCAACTCCTACCATCCACCAGAGCTACCAAGCCAATACTGCCACAAGCACTATGAGTACTAAGCGGACAACTCAGAAGGCTGAAGAGCTACTAGAGCTATGGCACCTCCGCCTGGGACACCTGAACAAGGCTGATATTATAAAGATACTTGATCTTCCTACTGCTCTTCTGAGGAACAATCCTGACCTGGGATTTTGTAAAGTATGTGTTGAGTCCAAACAGCAACGAAGGTTTATCCGGAAACCAGTTGCCCGAACTACACATCCCTTCGAATTGATCCACTCTGATCTATGTGGTCCAATCAATCCCCCTTCGCATTCTGGCAAGCGTTATTTCATAGTCTATATTGATGACTACTCCCGCTTGGCCTTTACCTATTTCCTGCATACAAAGACAGCTACGGAGATCGTCTCAGTCTTTCAAGAGTTTCTGGCAAGAGTGGAAGCAATGCTTCCTACAGCTAAGTTTTCCCGCTTTCGCTGTGATAACGCCAGAGGGGAATACGATAACAGCCTGATGCGAGGTATTCTAAGAGTATCAGGAATTAGCTTTGAGCCTTCGCCTCCCTACAGTCAGCATAAGAATGGGGTCAGCGAACGGATGATACGTACCCTAGCAACCAAAGCCCGATCAATGCTCCTTGACTCCCAACTTGAGACGGAATTCTGGGCAGAAGCTGTGAGTACAGCTGCTTACCTTCATGCCCGATCGCCTTCACAAACCTTGAATGGCATGACTCCCTTTGAGGTATTGTGGCAGAAGAAGCCAGTTCTGGACCATCTGCGCCGGTTTGGCTGTGCTGCGTATCGGCTCATTCCAAAGGAGCAAAGAGTAGGGAAATTCTCTTCCAAGTCTCGTGAGTGTATTATGATTGGCTATGTTCATAGCTCAACTACAATCTGGAAGCTATGGGATAGAAGCCGTAAGTCCCTTGTTCACTCCTCTGATGTTATCTTTCATGAGTCTACTATATTGGGTGCACAGGTCCCGGGTAATTCTGAAACCTATAAGCGGTCAGAGATATTTTCCTCTTGCTTTCCGGATGACTTGATATCTGATGCCTCTCACGATACCAGTAGTGATGGAGATGTTTCTTATGAGTTAGTACCAGTTCCGGTTGAGGAACCAGCAGAGCACTCTGTGCCAGCAATTGCAGATCCTCCTGGTGATGATCTTATCCCAGACGCACTACCTGCTGAACCTAGTTCACCCTCGCTGGCGGCTACTAAGCGACAGAATCTCCGTCGATCGCTTCGCAATCGTATCGCTCCGCCGATCTTGCAGGCTACAGCTGCTCAGTCTAAAGAAGTTGTTCGCGAACCGCCTAGCTACCGGGATGCATTAGAACATACATATAGTGAGCACTGGAGATCCGCAATGAGGTCTGAGTATTCCTCTCTTATGGAGAATGGAACTTGGGAGTATGTTGATCGCTCAACTGTCCCATCAAACAAGTCTATTCTAGGTTGCCGGTGGGTTTACAAATTGAAAGTGAATCCCGATCGCACTATGCGATACAAGGCACGACTTGTTATCAAAGGCTACCAACAGGTAGAAGGTGTTGACTTTGATCATACCTTTGCTCCAGTAGCCAAGCTGGTTAGTTTTCGTCTATTGATTGCCATTGCCGCCTACAATAGTTGGCCAATTGAGCAAATGGATGTGGTTACTGCGTTCCTTAATCCTCCAGTGACCGAAGAGCTGTACATGGAAGCTCCAGAAGGTGTTGAGTGGCTAAGCCCTACCTGTTCTGAACAGTTTGCATTACAGAAGCAAGTCTGTAAATTGAGAAAAGCCTTATATGGCTTGAAGCAAGCCCCACGGCTTTGGTATCAAGATATTGATATGTTTCTTCACTCACAAACAATGCTTCAGTCTGATTCTGATACAAATCTGTACTACTCTCCAACTTCCAAACTCCTCATGCTACTTTATGTGGACGATATACTGCTTACTGCGCCTAGTTACTCGGTTATTGAGAAAATGAAGAACGAGTTGAAAAGCCATTACCGAATGTCGGACCTTGGGCCTGCGAAGCGGTATCTTGGGATTGAGATTGAACGCTGCGAGAGTCATACCGCTATTCACCAACAGTCCTTTATTCGGGACTTGCTCAAAAATCATGGCCTGGAATACTGCAAGGGAGTATCAACTCCACTTGAGAAGAATACCTGCTTGTATCGGTCGCTCTATCCCAATACCTCCGAGTCAGATGAGGTTTCTCTGAGTAACCATTCAATAAATGCTTTAATGTCTACCACTGACTATCAGTCTCTTGTTGGATCCTTCCAATGGCTTATGATAGCCACACGGCCAGACCTGGCCTACCCAGCATCAACATTGGGACAGTTCAACTCCCAGCCAACAGCAGAGTCTATCCAGGCAGGAAAGCGAGTCCTCAGGTACTTACAATCAACAAAGGACTATGCACTTCACTTTCCGACAAAGAAGTCCTACATACAGCACCAGCGTTCTCACCAGGATCCGACCAGCAAGTCAGCTGCATCCATTATCGAGTGGCCAATTGGGTACACAGATTCTGACTGGGCTGGGGACAAGGCTGACCGCAAGTCAACTTATGGCTATGTTTTCACTCTGTTCAGTACTGCTGTTTCTTGGAAGTCTCAAAAGTCCTCAACAGTTGCCTTGTCCACAACCGAAGCTGAGTACATAGGTTCTTGCGAGGCCTCCAAAGAAGCTATCTGGATTACGAGACTATTCAAAGATATCTCACCAGGCAGAGAAGAGCCACTATGCACCAAGGCACCCGAGCCTAATCCTTGTCTGCTTTATGGCGACAACCAGGGAGCTATTGCTCTTATAGAGAACCCACGCTTTCATCAACGGACCAAACATATTGATATTCGTTATCATTTCATCCGGCAAGCCTATCAGAAAAACCTCATTCGCTTGCAGTACATACCTACCGCACACATGACTGCGGACATTTTTACAAAGGCACTTCCACGAGAACTGCACTACAGACACATGATGGCCATGGGATTAAGGAAGTCTTAAACTTCCAGTTGTTCATCCTGTATATGGAGCACTCTTTCCCCAAGTTTTTCCTCAAAGAGGTTTTTATGGGTTTTAATGAGGCTGCCATTTTTTGTTTTCTTTCCTTTGTTACTCTACTATTGGCATATCGAAAGAGTGGGGGTGTTGGAATTAGGCTTTCGGATATGCACCGTTTACATATTAGAGTACGACATAGTCGGTCATTCGACCTTAGTTCCAGCCTTTTACTTTCCAAGCTGGACTTACTGCATTTGGTTTTTCCCCTCATGTTACTGCCCAATCTGTCGACTGGTTATGTAATTTTGTTCTCACTTGTTTTTCTCCTGTCTTCCAAATTGGTTCCTTATTATCTTTCCTACTGCGGATATATGTTGCTGTTTCGCTGTATAAATAGTAGGCCTTCCTGGCCCTCTGAGATTGAATGAAGTTCTGAAGTATCTCTCGCATACACATGTTTCCGGTATACGGCTTGACAATTGAACCGTTTTTCAATACTTGTAATCTCGGCAGTCCCGAGTGACACCCCGTGACTACCTGCGTCACCCACTTGGGTCTGCGCTTGTTTCTCTAGTCCTCGCTTTCTTTCTCCTTTCTCTTTAATCCATTTCTCTCTTCTCTACAAGCAACGCAAAACTCCCGCTCGCTTCGATCTTAGCTCCCTCCTTCGCAATACAGCCCAACAGCTGCTAAGCAGCTAGAAGAGGAGTCACTGAGCCCGCCTGTCAAAGAGGCGGATCGGAGTGGCATAAGTGGGGTTTTCTAGTCAGCTACCGGATGGTGAACTGTTTGTTATTTTGATGGCCAATAGTGTGTGCCGTCTATTAGACGCTAGGGTAACTTGTGGTCCAGAGTCAGGTTATACAACCCCGCAGCAGGATTGATTTTACACTAGAGACATACTGATGGAAGCCGGGGTCTTCAATCCCCCAGTCCCCATAGGGCGGAGTTTGCTGTGTTCCCTCCTTCACGTGCTGGATCGCTCAAATGTAATTCATTGTGAGGGGAAATTGAACTCCGGGCCCGGCTACTCGCGCAGGGGTTGACGGTTCTCCACATTCCGGCCCTAATCACTGCGCCAGCTGTGCATTTTGCGCACCATTGCTGTGGGAGTGGGCATGATGCTTGGCTCTGTCAGGTATGTTTTCAAGCCTTTCTTTGCTTAGAGCTGGGAGTTGTAGTGGGGAAGCATCGCATGCAGGTTGGGCCAGGTACATCCTCAAGGGAAGATAGATTATAAACATTAGTCAATGATATACAACCAGAGAACTATCAGGGAGCAATCCCAGCCAAACTATCAGTGATGGAAGAAAAAGGTAGATTGGCTGTAAGCAAGGCAGAATTTGGAGGGGGGTTGCGGACTACAAATACAACCTAAGGGCGTCAGCTATCCGGAGATTTATAAGAGGATAAGAAAGCACTATATAGTGCAGTACCCACGGATTGTGATAATCTCGTCCAGTGCACTGCGCCCAATTTTCAAGCTAAGTGTCCAAGGTCGGAAGAAGCTATATTCGGTACAGTTCAACTCAAAGAGTGACATCGTATGATTTGCCAACCACCAATGGGTAAGGTAGAATAGTGAGAAAATTAAAGGTACCCATACTGTACAAAAAATACAAATACCATGCCGGCTTATCTATCCCAAAACCAATCCCAATCATAACATGCATATGCCCAATGCACCTCTCCTCAATCCTCCTTTCCCGGCCATCTCATCATCATCATCATCAAACATCAACCAATCTTGGGACCGAAAAACCACGGCAGACGGAGACCTTATTACCCCTGCCCCGCAAACGCCGTCCATACTCCGGCCTTTAACCGATCCACACTCTCGCCCGTAAGCCACAACCCCCGCTCCTCACCCATCCTCTCACAAAACATAAACAGCAGTTTAACCCCCCTAAGCCGATCCCTGCTAACCCCGCTAACACTGTCTCTCTCAAGAACCAACCTCGTATCCACAATATTGCTGTCAACTCCGTCAGCACTAAGTAACAGCGCTCTCTCAGACTTATCCAGTGAGCTAAAAGCCCGTAACCCCAATAGCCACTCCAGCGAAGAGTTGTTAGTTTCTGTCTCGTCGAGAGCTTGCAACGTCGCCTGGAAGACGGTGGAAGTAGAAGCATGTGCTGTGCGGCGGTGGACGTATATCGTTTGCGAGTTACGAAAGGAATCGAGATGTGCGGGGTTATTTGCAAAGTCAAGGACTACAGTCCAGTGGTGTGGGGAGGCGGTGGTTACTGAGGTGATTTGGGTGAGTTCGGGAAGGAGGCAGGGGGCATTCTTGTGCAGTTCTTCGCCTGTGCGGAGGGTTACAGTTATAGGGATTGCGCAGGGCCGGTGAGTTTCTACGTCCCGGGCTACAAGACAACGGGCTTCGGCGGCGAGGACCCAAAAGTGGCGGAAGGCTTGAAGGTGGGATTTGTTGTCAAGAATGGAATTCGGAAATAGTGGGTAGAAAGCACAGAAAAGGGAGGCGACAGCGGTATTTGTTGTGCCGAAGGTGAAGGAGCCATTGCCTAAAAATAGAGCACCGATTGCAAGGTGAGAGGCTACATGACTTCCGTATGGGGTATCGGCGTCGACGCGGCCATGGAGTTTCCGCAGTCGTCTGAAAACGATAACATCACCGGTACCTGCCATAACAGTAGAGGCAGCGAACGCTACGAGATCTTGGCAATTTCTCACAGTTGCCCTAGTTAGCCGTTGATCATGATTCAACGCTAGTACCTCCGGTTAGCTCCATTTTTACTTTTAATTATTTGGTGGTTCGTGTGGATATACCAGGTAAACAGCAGAGCCTGATGAACTGGTCCAAATAATGAACCAGCACGTCTCTCGGACTCTCATTTCCACTCCCCGCGTATTTTAGTCCAATACAAAAGCACAGCCCGGCAATAATGTTGAAGAACGGTAGGTCTTCGCTGTCGAGCCCCCGTATATTATCAAGTCTATAACGCTCTCTCAAGAAGGGTCGCAAACTAGCCTTGATCCATCCAAAGCTGCCATCGATCCCATCCCACATGATCAAGTTCTTTGCCACGGTTCTAAGCAGGAATATATCGGGCCGGACATAGTCGAATAGATGAATTGTATCGGGAACATCGACCTTTCTGGCCAACGCCTCGTCATTGGTTTTCATATATATCAGTGCTAACGCCACAGTCGCTCCCGCGGTGGCCTTGTCTAGTACGTGAACCTGCGAGACCTTCTTACTGCCCACTGCCAATGCCAGCAATCGTTCCACAAGATTCATATCGTGCAACCCCCTAAGGTCCTTTCCGGATCCCAAGTTGATGAACCCGAGAGCGAACCCTGCTGCAAGCCTATAACCTTCATCCCTCAGGGTATCCGTAGGAACGCAGTTATCGAGGATCTCTGCAAACTCAATCTCGCTGAGCATCACCTCGCTCATCCTGCGGTGCTGGGAGCCACAATATAATAGCCCAATTCCCATGATGCCTGCTGTCTGTGTGAGAGGGCTTAAGTTAAGCTCCGCACTCCCAAGTGGCAAGAGCCTGGTTACATGAACCGAAAGAAGCTTCGTGATCGTAGTATCCATAGTCCCAAGATAGCTCGCACTAAGGCCCAAGAGTAATCCTATTGACACCATAGTATGTTTTGGCGTAAGGTAGTTGAAAGCATGCCATTTAGCAATGTTCTTCAGATGCCCATTCAAGCCAAGGCCTAGTAAGAATCCAGCATGTCGATTGGTCAGCTCATTAGGCTTATTAAAGACAATCCAGCTTGTATCTATTTCTTTGGCCTCCCTCGAAATGCTGACTCCTGCCGCAACACCCGCATGGAAAAACGCCCAGCAAACCTTTTCTTCACTGTAAGTGCTTTTGTCTGCCGACACTGTCGTTCCGCTTGGTTTCATAATGGTCGAAAGATTAAACGCTGATATTGGGAACTTTTCTGTCAACAAAGGTATTCTTGCTGAAAAATTGAATAGCCCTCTCCCCGGAGGTACAGCCAAGGTACGGACCGCTACATGCTGTGAGAGCTCCTTTTGTGCATTCAAAGTATCCTGTTCACTCCAATGTGGCTCAGGTATACATTTTGCGATAGCAGGCTTGTTAGTTGTGAGTAGCTTTGCGGCCTCCGCCGTACGTCGATCCTCCTTGAATATTAATCTTGAGACAGCTAACCGATCATGCTCCGCAAGGTGATCGTAAGACCCTATAGTTTCGTTTTCAAAAGTTGAATTGCAGATGTTATGGACATCTCTCATCGCTTCGTGGGTTGGGGCCTAGCGAAAATTCAGCATCAAGATATATCATCTAGTGATTGTGAGCACCGACACTTTGCCACTTTGTCCCTCCTTCTTTCCTGCCCTTCCCTGGCTCAATCAGCATTCTCAAATCTTTCCTGCCGACCAAGTCCAATGCCTGTGCCCCCCAAGTAGTCGGTGGTTGTTCTTGGCATCTTGCAATAGCCTCTCGAAGTGGCACAGCGATCCCTTCTGGGAGCCGTTCTAGACTCGCGGTATTCATCTTCAATTCAACCATGCGAGCGACAACATCCACATCTGTAGCACCGGGGGTGGTTAGGGTAGTGTATATCTCAGTGACATTTCGTGTTCTGGGTGTAAGTCTTGCAAAAACGCGTTTCTGTACTGGTTGTGCTGGGGGAAGTGGTGGCGGTGAGAAGGGATTTCTGGCACGAGAGGTGCTCTGTGAGGTTGAGTATTGGCTTGATGTTGACGAACCGGAGGACCCGACAATGTCCTGTAATGTCATAAATGGTGTCTGGGTGCTCCCATCCAAACAACCAATTAACCAGTCATATATTGAGGGCATTCGAAAAGGCTGTTGAGGGACATCGATGATGGTTATCGGGGCTGATAAGTTAGCAACATTCTCCTTGGACCCTAGGATGGAAGGTTTCTCATTACATTCATCATATGCCCATCCCAGCATTTCAAGGTCCTCGAGCATGTATTCTTCAACCCACTCGGACCAACCCAACCAGGTGGCCAGCTGTCTCAGTAACGGGCAAAGCCGTCTCCCAGCACCCTCCATAGCAACATCTAGTTTCCACTCCTCCCGGATCAATTGTAGTGCTACAAGCAACACCGCCAGCCCATTTTTGCGAATTTCCTCAAGAGCTTCACGACCCCCAAAATATTCATCTTCAACGGCCTGCCCCATTGGAGTCTTCAAGAATTCTCTTGCAAGCGAAATACACTCGGTAAAAAACCTATTCATTTTCCGCTGTTCAGGAGCGCTGGCCATTGCGCCTCTTGCTTTGGTAGGGCTAGCTTTCACAGGAGGCCTATTAGCTTGCGAGAGAATTCGCTCATCGTCTTCCTCTACCATCCAGCTCCATGCGGCCGATCTCAAATATTCCGGAGCACTTCCCCATTCACCCTCACTGTTAATCATATCTTCCCATTCCTTCGCAGCAACGATACTAGCGCTTCTAACAAAACCTGCGCTTTTCCTCTTTGGTACTACCCTCTGCTCTGGTACTGATGGAACTGAAAGCAGAAAAACCGTGATCACCAACGCCCGCCACTCATCCACCTCCGGCACTTTGCTAGGGCCAGATGGTGCCCCGGTCATAGATGGTAAATTGAGATCAGGGTGCTCATTGACACTCAGCCATTTTGCAACCTCAACCCAAGTTCCCCACATCCCTTCTCCCGCTATTGCGCCAGATGAGGCCCCAAGTATAACCTTTACGGTTTCTAGGCAAGTTTTGACTAAAGCCTCTCTTGGGGCCATCGTGACACCTATTCTATGGCCTACGCCGTCCCCGTCAACCACAGTTACTCTTCCCCCAGCTTCACTATATTCGAGTCTCTGATATCTATCCGGGCTAGTTGATAAAGTTCTAGCAAATCCTTTCTTCCGGCTTCCTCGCCTGCTTCCATCTTCACCCACCACATTGGTGTTCCATCTCGCTAATGTTGGGGGCAAAACAACTCGGATACTAGGACCCCAGGGTGAGTAAAGATACAATTCTCCACCATCAGTAAGTATCAGGACACGTGAAACCCCATGATCATCCATTTTGATAGCATCAAGAACGTTATGTCTTGTCTCAGCTTTAGAGAAAACAGGCGTATAGCCAACGCCAATGATACCATACTTGTTCATAGATTTCCGGCTATACCCTTTGGGCATCGAGGGGTATATTTGAAGTGTGAAAGTAACTAGCAGTAGGACTCCTTCGTCAGAATTCATGATGCAAAGCACAACCTTTCTCCCGCCACTTTCTTTCCCTACAGCGGCTGCTGCCGTCGATGCACTGGAAGCGTGTAAGGTAAACACTCTAGGTATTTTACGTGTTGCATAGCTCGCTTGTGAGTCTGAGGGGCCTCTGAACGTGTATGTGTCCAGTTTGCTCATGAAGACTTCGTTTCGTAATCCTTCACCATCATAAATCCCTAGGCCACCCATTCCAATACCCAACGCACCCATATTGAGCTCGTTTAGCAGCTCATCCACTGGTTGGTCGTTGTCAACCAGCATAGAATTCGCTGGCACAGCAGGAACTGGTGGAGCACTAAACGAAGCACCAATCGAACCAGAAACATCAGAAAACCTCCCTCCTCGATCGTGGTTTCCGGATAAGTCTGCCCGAGCGACCAGAGACGACACTCGGCGGCTAGTTCGTTTCCCTCCGGTCTCAAAATCATCACCTAATCCAGGAAGTGAGCTCGCATCGGATGGCCCCAGCGATTCTCGGGTGTTTGGTACTGTTCCCGCAGACGTGATAGAACCAGGGCCTCCACCCGCAACAGGTGTCGTAGCACCTGTCCCTGGGCCAAAGGAGGATCTGCGACGAGCCGAAGCAGTCCCGGAATTGGCACTAGGTGTCCGTCGCTGGGTATTTGTGGGAGGTTCCTGGGGAATGTATCGAACACTCCATATTGTTACCTGCGCCTTCTCCGGATTTCTAGTAACCGCAAAAATTACCTCTGGGCTACTATAAGCAACCGGATTTCCGGAAGCATCTTCTGACGCGGAAAACTCTAACTCCGAAGAAGGCGAGATGAAAATCAAGTCCTCGGAGGATGGTGTGTTTCCGGGCGATACGATCAGTCCAACCTCCAATAATGGATCCGTTAAGGAGAATAGCCTGGGAGCGTCCTTAACGGTATTAATCACTGGCCGAGCACTAAAACTATTCCCCGTAGAAAATCCAGGTATTGGTGGTGAAACCGAAAGTGCCGGCGGTTTTCTCTGTAGAATTAATCCTCGAGGAGCCGGCATAGCGTGCTCAACCTCAAACGGCAAATGAATAACGTGACTAGTACCAGAAAGAAAATAGACAAAAGCCTGAGTCTTCAGTAAAACCACCAGTGCTCTTGCTCTCCCCTGCGATACAATCTCATCCTCCGTATCGTCGGATGCAGATGTCGCCCCACTTGTCTCTCCCCCCTTCGCCTTCGGGAAGTTCCCCAATTGCGCAGCATACGTCCTGCTCTTTGAGTTCCATGTACTCATCCGTTTTTTATTTTGCCCTCCAGGTAGCCAATCTTGACTTTTCCTCTTATTACTTTCCCCACCACCCATGACATATGTACCGCCATCATCCGGCGTCGAGGACCCCTGGGGGTGAACAAGAGCATCCTGGGGATCATCAGAGGGAAACCAGGTAAGTACTGCCTGAACTACTGGTTCCCCTTCGACGTCGTAGCGAAAAACACGTCGTATTACTCCGCCCTGTGACCAAATTACAGCGGATCCAGTGACCAGGAGTTCTTCATGGGGGAGGCCAGAGGTCCAGGTGTAGGAGTTCGGCGGGGGCGTGTCGGGAAGGAGAGATTCGGTAATGCAATATGGAAGAGCAGCGGGAGTGTGCAATCCAAGGGAGGCAATTCGAGACATGTCGTCAGGTTTCTAAGATCGCCCTATTCCGCAGTCAATAACTTTTGTGAAGGTGCTGGTGATACGATACGGTGGGGTGGGTGGGGAGCCTACACAAATAAACAGGTGAGCGCACGCACAGCTTCAACAAATGTGGTATTCAAGAGAGGGGTTGAAATCAGGGTTTGAGGGGTCAATTCACTCCTGATATGATACAAGTTCATAGTTGGTGGAAATATTCCCATCCAATTAGCCCAGCGACGCAGACGCAAAGGAAAAGTGAACTGGAGGAAAACATGAGGAAGGAGGCTCTGGGATCTCGTCGCGGTTCTGACCTACACGTGACATGCTTTATAAAACATACGGTAGCCCATGCCCCGGTAGTGAAGATTGCCTTTCGAACACCGATACACCTGCAAATCGCAATTGTGTATTTGCCAAGAACTCTGTTGATTAGGAACCAATTTGGGCGTTCTGCAAACCTCTTGTGAAATTATCTTCACAATCATTGCAGCCTGTAAAAAACACTCTTTCTGACCTCAGAACCCATCGCCTGCTTGAGCATATGCTCACAAACATCCGGGTCCGACCTCTCGTGCAAGATATATTAAACAATACAGTTCTTAGGGTCTACATGGGTTCACAAAGATATCGGAAATCCATTCAGACATGCCACGATACTCAGAATTGTTCGCCCCCAGACAAGACAGAGGAGGCCCACCATTCGGAGTACACGCCACCAAACTACATTATGGAATTGATGAGACCTAAGCACAACCTAATATCCGAAACAAGTATTTAACTTAAGAAATAGATACAACCAGCCATTCTATGCTGAGGAATCCTGCATAAATCCCACCTTTCTCTTCCCCTTCCCACCAACAGCACTTCTCCTAGTTTGATTCATCCTCTCAGCAGGTTTAGCCCCGGTCTCAACGGGTTTAGTAGCCGCATTCGATTGCTCGTCCATCTTCCCGTCTCCGGACTCACCAACGTCAAGAAGGACAAGACGGTAACTGGTCGTCAAGAGCACCCGTGCAGTCTTGCTGTGTTCCGCATCCCCAATGACCACACTCAGGTCCCCGACCCCAGCGCCCCTAGTGTCCCAGCCTTCAAGTACCAGAAACTCCTTTTCGACCTTCCCATCCTCACCACTCCATGCAATGCTATTAAAATTGCTTGACCCAGTGTTCACATTTTGCGCGGCTCGCTTCTTGATCTTGATTTCCTCGGCTTTCCAGAATTTCTTCAAAGAAGGGAGGACTAGGATTACGCTGCCGAAAACCATTGTGACGATTTCGTCGTAGATTTGAAGACTCCCCATTGTCGTTGTAGACTTGCCCTTAGCAAGCGTGGCTTGATTCGAAAAGAAGCTACTTGCACCAATCGGCGCGACACACAATAGCCCCTTCAAACCAATTCTCTCCTCAGGTCTGAGAGATCCGCTACGGCGGCGTCGGTTCGTTATGTTTGTACCTGCTGAGGTGACAGATGAAGCTCTGAGAGAGGGACTGCGGCCGCTAACCTCGCTAGCATTTTCATCGTGATTTGCGTGACCTGATTTTTTGTTGGAGCTGCTATTATACCAGGTCTCTCCAACCATTCCTCCGACAATGAAACCAGTGACAACAGAGCCAGCCTCTTGCCCACCGGATAATACGCCTTCCAAATCCCAGATCCCCCATTCGCCATCCTCACAGAGCACCACCACACTCCGCCCTCCAGTGCACCACTCCACCCCCAGAACCTTCTTCCGTCGTTCAGTGACTCGGGAATATGGTGTGTAAAAGCTACATAGCCACGTCTTGGTCTTTGTATCTAGGATCCTAACGGCGCCTCTCCGGTCCGAAAGGAGCAAGTGATGTTTGCGAAGCAGTGAGCGAGCTGAAGTACTAAAAGCAAGGGAAGTGATTGGAGATTGTAAGAACATTATGGTTGGTCGCGATGTCGGCTTAAAACTAACAGGGGCTAGAGAACCGCGTACAGGCGGAAGAATCGATATGCGCCAGAGCAGAAGGACACCACTTGTGTCCACCGACGAAGAAGCGATGACAACATCCCAGCCACTAGGCTTATCTGAAAGTCGCGAATCATAAGAAACGTCATCGGAGTCCGGGTGAGCGAAGTTGAATTCATCCGAGGGCGTCGGAAGAACCGACAAGGACACACATTCGGCAGGCTCACGATGGCCAGATACCCCACCACCTAAAACAACAATATGCTCGCGTTTCCTGTGAGGAGAGGAGGGAGGTGCGAGTGGTAGCGTAATAAGGCGAACCGTACGATCACCACAGGCCGCCACAATCAGCATATTCCTATATAATAGGTCCTCTGCAATAAACTCAAGTTCATTCTCCTGGTCGTCGATGTCCTCTATTGGCTCTTCCGTAGGTAAAATCGAGGCTGGCGGGAAAGAAACGCAGCTCACGGGGGTGCCTAGGTGAATAGTGTATTCACAAGCAAATGCTCCCTCCTGAAGCTCATCCTGCGCCTCCTCACCTTGCTGCTGATAATAACCTGGGGCCATCGTCTCGTCGCCATCCTCCTCTGGTTTCGGTGGAGCGCGCCACAAGATCTTGATTCCGGACTCATAACCAACAACTAATATCTCCGAAAGCGAAGTTGAGCGGGAAGCGAGCGGGCGCGGGTAGAATTTGGATGTATAGGTGTGTGCATGCGAGAGTTGGTACGTTATTTGTTTGAAGGAAGGCGAAGGGGACGATATACGGGGTCGTGGTAGAGACATTTCGCCTGAGGTAAATTGAAGGTTGTTTGGGGAGACGTGTTTGTTTGTTCATTGATGACATGAGGCGCAAAGTACTGGTAGGGTTGCTGTGGCTCCATTAACAATCATTTAATATCACTCGGGGTTTTAGTCTTGGCGCATAGAAACACATGATATCAAACTCCTTCTTGTCCTATGTTTCGCCTCACTGCACTATTCAGGCGGCGGACGGTGGAGGGTGGTGCAGAATAGTCAGGCCGGGTCGAAGTGTTGGAATGCTCGTTTGGAACAGCATAAAAAGCAGTCGCTTGGAACTGGACAAGCCCGCGAAGGAGTGAAGGTCTTGAGCTTACCATTTGGGGGCTCGCACGGGTGTATTTAGCTGGTCCACCCCTAGGGTGACAGTTACTGCTTAGTCTGATTATAGGTTTTTGGTGAGGTAAGCCGCTGAAGAATCGCCAGGTAGCGACACGAATACCGGCGCCGGTAGCAAATATTGTCCTGACCAAGTTTTCTTTAGTGGTGACTTGGTCTGTTGGCCTTTCGATTGGTTTACTGACTGATTCTAGGTGTGGCATCTTTCGGGTCACTATCACGGTTCAAGCGCCCTGCGGGATGGCAGGATCGATGGATCAGATGGTGAGGGTCAGCTAGGGATAGTGCTGAGTATATTTTCAACGACCTCTAGAATTGCTGGCAGTATTTTGCTTCTTTGCGTCTTGATTTCGGCGACTTATGCTGGTGCTCTTGGAGGCCTTAGAGAGTATATCTCAGAACCTGAAAGATCTGCCGCTTTCTTATATCCACGGAGCTTTCAACCTGCCGTTCGGTTGCTGACCAGTGCATTAAATAGAGGCGGCCTTGCTGAGTTTTTTCCCCGCAAATTCTAGGCATTCATTCTTCTAGAAGTTGCGAAATTAATCTACACAAGTAACCTCATGCCAAATGAAACCGCCCTGCTAAGATTTCCAAATCTATAACTACTGAAACTGCGGAAACTGAGTCGTTCTCAAGATTGTCGATGTCGATGTCGTATCCGTTGAGACGAATTTCGGTCCCCCTGAGCATGGCCTTAGAAGGCTCTTGCGTATCCCATCTCGAAGGAAAGGAGTGTCCTGCTTGGATTTTCACTGAAGTGTGTTACAGCTTTACCAAGGGGTTAAAGCGACATATGGTAGCTTATTTACTACTACTACAGGGGGCAAAGCTGCTCCTGCAGAGCTCTTCCTGTGTCCGTTTATGGCACATCTGCTAGATCATTGACTCTACCGAATTTCTCACAAACACCTCCCACTAGGTCCGTTGAATGTCGCGCTGAAGGAACCCCAGACTCCCCGAGAAATGTGAGGCTCAGTCACTCCACACCAAACTGTTGCCCGCCGCAGAAATGGTCTTATGTGAGCTTATAGCGAGGAAATAGTATCATTCAGCTAATCAGTGGGGTAAAAAACCGAGTGTAAATCCCGGGTCTGGCATACTTCTGGGATCATGATTCTATTTGGCGAAGGAATATTAACTGAGGGCGAAGGGAAACTTCAATGTTCCTCATGCCAACAAAGCGTTCTCTGGGTGGTGCTTAACAACGACATTCCTGATCCTGCCATGGTAACCCACTTGGCTGGGGAAGCACTCCAGCTATTTCCAAGACTCTTTTAACAAGGCCTATCTTCCTAAGTCTCCCTAGCCATATTTGTAGTGCCCAAGATGTCAGCCTCAGCGGTGACCTTTCTTGGGCCCAGATATTTCTTCTCACTCTTCGTCAAGGTTCCGATGAGTGTCCGGACAGCTTCAAAGGCTTGTGTTGCAAGGGTGGGTGTGCTAGAACCACAAGTACCTGTATTATGAGCGAAGCGTCTAATGTGTTGTGCCACACTGCACCCTGCCTCAAGTTAGGTTGGCCGCTAGCCCTTCAACAAGACCCCAGCCCCTAGCAGCTTTTATTTCTTCGATGCCAACATTCAGTGCATCTACTAATTCGAAATGGCCTAGGTGACCATTGTACCTTGTTTCTGTCGCCAGCAAAAGAGAGCCACTTGAATGGAAACGCGCTGGGACAAAGCTAGTTGTTGCAGGAGGTTCGAAGGTTGTAAATTCGGAGTTATTTTACAACCGTATCTATATCTGGCAGAGTCTTGGAAGGGGATATATCGATTTTTGGTCGCTAGGCCCAAACGCGTGGCACGGGTACTCGGGCTTGGCAAAACTGGGACTTACGCCGATCATTAGATAAACTTTGTGGAAAGAAGGGCGGGATTGTTGAAGTTACAGTAGAAACCTAGACCAGTTGCATCGGTGTACTGTATTATATCTTAACACCTAGACTTTGGAGGTCCCGGGCAGCTTCAACTAATCTTTATAAGGCTAATTTTCACCATCACCAATTTTAAATTATTGGCCTAGTCTATCTTGTGGTTGGTGAGGCAATGTATTTAGCATCACTCCGGGTTGCTTCTACCTGCTAGTGCTCATTGTCAGCTCACCCCCCCCCCCCCCCCTATAATATCGTTGATCTTTTTTCCGGTTTTTATGGACACACCCGAGCACTAGGGTAAGAACCCGTTAACCAGGATTGACAGGATTATTCGGCTGGTTAACTCAAGTGACTGCTCCCTACATTCTTGCAGGACCTTGTATCATACACTTATAGTGAGTGGCTACTTATGATCGGTTAAATGGGAGGTGTAAGGGAATACGTTGCGGATACAAAGTGAATGTTTCCAATGCCATGCCTGAGGTTCTACAATGGCTTGCGTTCCCGATTGGATGTATCGGGGCATCTCGAGCACTTTATTACGACTAAAATTGAATTGCATCACAATTCAACCACGAAAATACTTGTTTCGAGTAGCTACTCATGAGCACAGATCAGGGATTTCTCAAACAATACAGGTACACACAGCACTCGCTCCAGCCCTATAAACAAGCAGGGCAAAGCCCGAAATATCGAACAATTATAGAATCTGCACTTCCATGTGCATTGGGTAGCCTAAAGAGGAATATTCCACTGAAGAAACAGAGAAGACAAAAAGCACAACCGTCAACACTGCTACCGCCCGCCAAAAAGATGTGGAAACTTCGCTGTTGTGAGTGTCCGCTCCTTAGTGCCGAGATCATAGCACTCGTGGAACTCGCACTTGTGCCTGATGATAGAATAGATGTTGCTCGGCCACGACGGCCTCTTTGGCAGCGGGAACCTGTTCGGCCTACCGGCAGAAATAGATCCGCCCTCAGGGGTGGTCATTTTTAGGAACGCCTCATCATCAGACGGCTCCTGTGGAGCCGCTGTAGCTTGTGTGACGAAAGTGTGGCTCCGGTATCTGGGGAGGGGGAAGCCGTCCTTCTTCTCGTCCGCCCAGCTGACCATGCCACCGTCTAGATGCACTTTAGTCGTGCGCTTTTCGAAGAGTGGGCCCGTGGTGAAGAAGCGCTTGGTTGAGTGGCGTGTGGTGAATGTTATATTGACAGAATTCTCAAAAGTTCGCGCTAGGCTTGTCAAACCTTCGATCAGTTGCTGGATGTCATTAGATGTGCCCTCGACTTTGTCCTCAGTGACGGCGTAGGAGTCGATGGAGTCGATGACGAACAGAATACTCGGGATGAAGCGGAGGATTTCCTCCAGGATCTTGAGGAAGTCTGGGACTGTCTGTGCTTTTTGGAGACGGTCCATTGGTAGCCTGTCTTGCTGCTCTAGGAGTAGATGAGGGTTGTGTTCTAGGACGTGGAAGACCAGCAATTTTGCTAGGTCCACGGGGCTGTTCAAATACTCGCGCACCTTCTCATTGGAGCAGAAGATGAATGCTATTTGGTAGCTAAACGGGGTCGCTATCTCTTTGAGCTCCACCGCTAATCTACCCAGAGCTTTCGGCAGGCCCCGGAAATCGAGTTCCACAGGTAAACCCAAAAACCCGGATATTTTCAGGTTCTCGAAGCCGGGAGATTTGTATCCAAGGCGAGGCCTTAACTGTCCAAGCATAATTTGACAGCGCTGTTTCAGATCTCCCTCGCTAGCCCAAGGTCCGTTCCGCAGCTCTTTATGTATGAAGGAAACCGACAAAGTTAGCCATGCTTCGGTTCTTTTAACTTTGCTTCCGCGAAAATAGACAGGGTCGTGTCATATATACCAAAGAATTTCGCATTCTCCCCTATTACTTCTATGCAATGGGCTTGGCTACGCATGCCTTTCCTTGTGTCCAGCTCTTTTCCGGCGCCTACCACGGCATCGGCCCGTCCCATGCTTTCGCAGAGGGCTTCCAACAGGCCTGTGTGTTTTCTCGTCTCAAGCTTGTGCCCGGCGTCTGCTAGTTCGGTGACACGTTTCCCATGGTCGCAGATATCATCTACCAGTTCCTTGAATGACACCTCGAAGGGTTTCCACCAGGCCCTGAAGATGTGAGCGATGCGGCCGCAGCGATACCAACTTGTTGCGCGCTGCAGGAATGATAATATGTGAGCATAGAGAGTGGCGACTGCTGTTCTCATATCGTCGCTAGGATACAAAATTGAGAGCAGGTCGACCTGTGGAAGAGAGTTGCTAATCCGTATGAGCGTTTTCGCGACTTGTTTTACTAAAGTTTCATGGTTGATGACGAGCTGCGGCAGAGGATAGGGTGATCAGTATCTCTTGTATCTGGGGATTTCAGTTGCACAGGGGGCTGTTAACTCACGACGAATAGCAACTTCATTGCCCCCCACGCCAGAGAAGCATACTCTGGGTGGTGTTGAACGAGGACATCCATGATCTTGCCATAATATGTTACTCGGTCGGAGAAGCGCTCTAACCATTTCCGAGGCTTCTTCCAACGAGGTTTATCTTCCCAACTCTCCTTAGCACTATTTGTGCACTTCAAGACGTCCGCCATGGTGGTAACCTTTTTTGGATCAAGTCGCTCCTCTTCATTCCTTGCCAGGGTCCCATTAAAAATTTGGAGAGCCTCTTCAAAAGCGCGTTTTGCAGGGTCCAAGGTTCTAGAAATACGGTTACCACGAATTAACAACGTACACTCATTATGATACAAAAATTAATGAAGATGGGTGATGCTATGACCTACCTCAACTTATCCGGATCTGTCCACCACCCCCTAGTACTAGTGGCCTTTGTTTTTTCATCACAACCACCGACTGGTATTAATCTAACCTGTGCCGAATGGGTTTCCTTCTTCGCTTCAAGGGCCAAAGACGCCCGACGGACCGGTAGTAACGCGCGTTGGTCCGCCTGATATTGGAACGGCTGGCTGTGCGATCTCAAGATCTTGGTACCCAAAGTTGAGCTCATGATGTCGCTTGCGCCGAAGCAACTAGATGGCTAGACTACGAGTATTTATCTACACTAAAGGCCCGGAGCCTCGCCATTAGCTTCTGTTGCTAATGTCTCACACCCCGCTTTCTTTTCCCCTGTAGGGGGTAGGCTTTTATAATTACTTGCGATGTGAAATATACCTGTAAGTTGCACTTGGAGATAAGAGGTGAGAGTGGAATTGTGAGACTGGTTGAAGCTCTGCATTGCTGAAAACTTAAACACGCGCAGTACACCGCATGATGGTGGTCACATTGATTTTATAAATCCCGGGTGTTTTCGCTGCTCGAGTCGATTTTCCTGGACTAGTTATGAGTAAATCGCGGGTTTAACAAGAAAAACAAAATCGCTGTGCTCGAGTCGTCATGCGCGTAGTTGAGCCCAGACCACCGTATTTATTATTGCTCATGGTCTCCCCGTCCTGGGAGTCTCCTCTACTGGCACCCCTATCCACCAGGGGAAAATAATAACCCTTCTAGTACAAGTACGTGCTCCCCGACTTTCTCATACAATGTACGGTGCTATAAAAAGACTTGGAAACCATGGAAGAAAACATCACTCAACATACAATAAAACAATCGCTGGGCAACTGATCTTTTTGACCAAAAAAAAAACTTCTGAGGAGCCTTCTAGTATATGGGATTAATGGTGTCAATAGTGTCAATTTTTAATTCCGTGTTGGGAGTATGCGCGATAAACTAAAGCACCGTTAGGAATATTTAACCTAGTTCCCCTTCAGCGAAGTAGGTAGTTTGGAATTGTCGAATAAAGAATCTAGGATTGGGTTGCGCACGGTCTCCCTGATCTACGAGTCTCCTTAGAAACCTGCAGGAAAAACCAATACATTTCATAATTGAAACAGCAAAAGCCGACAACGGGAAGCCAATACTGAATTTTAACACGATACTCCTACGTGTACTCGAGTACAGTAGTTGCCATCCTGGCATCGGGTTCGGGCAAGCGGGGCTCCGGGGCTCCGGGGCGATACCTAAATCAATGAAACGCTAATAGGTGCTGTCAGCTGCGAATAAGGTAGAAGATGTAGAGAAATAGCATATTGGGTTAATAACCAGATCCTGAACACTTAAAAGCACATTGACAATTCTGCCTTGCATTGATCCGCGCTAAACACGGTATGTGGTATGTGGGGTAGGATCTCCATGGATGAGCTCCCAAAAGATGAACTACTTTCAAGGTCTGCTTTCGGATACGGCCCCACCTGAAGAAAAGATGGGTGGCATACGGCACCGTACCAGTGCACCAGTACCCCCCCTTTCTGAGACCGTGCTGAGGCGAGACACAAAGTGCATTTATGATTCAAGAATGATGGTTCTAATAGGCAAATATTTCAGTCGACCCTGAAAGTAAATGGTGTGTGAGGGTGATTGGGGGGAGGTAGGCGAGTATCTGTAAGCTACCTACCTACCGTGTGTGTTGGTTAGGAGGATCAAGGAGCGCTTTTTCAGTAGATACTTTTCGATGATGGGGTGTATCTTCTCGAGTGGAAGTAGTTTCTGCACAGGATGGCGAAAGCGATATCTTGGGCCTCCTCTGTCACTCGATGTCTTTGGGCTCCATCGGCATAGTGGTTTGCTTTGGCTGTGCGACGAGGGAAATATAATTGATTGAGTGGGAGGGGTGGCCGGACTTTTTCATACAAGAGTTGGTGTTCCGCACATCAACATTGCTGAAGAGTAATCTGTGCGACCTGCACGAGGGCCCTTTCATGATAACCTACGTATAGAATACAGAGTAGAATACTATACAAACCAAGGGCACGGCACCAGATGCCGCTAGCGTCTGGATGAGAATCGAACTTGCCGGGACAAGATTCAACTGTGGTGGAGTTATGTATTTAATCGAGATCACTCAACTGGTAGTCCGATGGTCGGAAGCACGACAAAGGCAGAGGGCAAACGCCGAGTGACGAATGATGATGGCCGAAGCTCGAGCGAGACACCAGCTGTTTCTTTTTTTTGGGGCGGGGGGGTTGAAGGTTTCATATGCTCCGCCCGGAGGCTTAAGATGAATTGGTTGTCTTGCTGCGCTGGTAGTGGTGCTGGTTGGAAGGCTTGAATTTCCGGACTGTTCATAGGCCAGAGTGGGCCCTCCACTTAGGCAGCTATTACTGGCATCCACTATCAGAAAATCAGCAGAAATCGAGGGGCCGGCCCGGGATAGGTTTAATTTGACAAGTTAAGAGAATTCTAGATACCGGCTGCTATCGGGGATCCAGCACGCCCAAGGTCTGATCTTATCCTATACTAGGAAAACTCTAATCCTTTTCAGGAGCTTTTGTTTCTGAGTCCGTGGACTGCTGAGCTGACGGAGACAGCGGTTTTCAAGAAATCTTACCGGATGAGTGCCAGGGGGGGTGTTTTCGTAAAATACCGGGATTCTTCCACTGGTTAACTACCCCACCCTTGTGCGTAAACATCTCCCCGGATCCTTGTATGTAAGAAACAGCCAGTATTGCAAGTAAACAGAATTGCGAATACCAGTTAATTAGATCTGACACATCTAGTAGGCTGATCCGATACCGTCTCAACAAGGCGCAAACCCTTTTCAAGAGCTTTTGATCATGGGCCCGAGAACAGAGGGTTGACCGATTCCGCCGACACATTTGCACCCTACTCCCGTTCCCCGAGCCCTTCCACAAACTCCCAACGGCTTTTGTTTCCTTCGTCGCTAACATCGGGCGCATCAACTGATATTGGGTGGCCTGGACGACTTTTGGCCCTCGTTTCTAACTTATAGTCGACACAGAGGAACTTGAATAGAGGAGCCCCGGAGCAAGGCAATCACTAGTGCCGGGAGGACGGAAGGTTGCAAATTTCGAGTTGATTTAACCCACTCCTCATTTTTGGTAGAGTCTTGGAAGAGATGACCCGCTGATCCCCGGTCACCAGGCTTAAATACGTGGTACTAGGGTGGAACCCATTCGCTAAAACCCATAGGATACCGGTATATCTGACTGGCTAGCCTCAGCCATAAATCCCTGCCAGATCTTGCATACAAACAGCGAGTGACCTTTTATGATCTAATATATGAGAGGCAAGGGAATACGTTGCAAATGCAATTTGAAGATTTCTAATGGTATACTGGCCCTCCATAGCTTGCAGTTCCGGTGGGGATGGATGTATCGGAACATCTCAAGTATCACACAATGACTATAATGGTATGATATTGCTAATGCTAGCACAGTGTCATAACTAAAATGTGAGCTTCTAGTTTGATAGGCTATTAGTTAACTGAAACTGACTGGAATTTTTTTGAAATTAATACAAGTACAACATTTGCCTCAACCTTGTAAAACCGCAAGGTACGATGAAAACAACGAACTGAACCTACACTTCCAGTGCAATACGTACAATGCCATTAGATAATCCAAAATATTCTACAGGGGAAACTAGGGAAAAGAAAGAAAGACTAGTCTATCAACGCAGCTACCGCACATCAAAAGGCTGTGGAAACTTGGCAGTCATGAGAGTCCGCTCCATAGTGCAACGGTCATAGCACTCCCGAAACTCGCACCCATGTCTGACGATAGAGTAGGGATTGTCCGGCCACGACGGCCTCTTCAACAGCGAGAACCTGTTCGGCGTACCTGCCGAGATGTATCCTCCCTCAGGAGTGGTCATTTCTAGAAACGCCTCATAACCGGACGGCTCCCGCGGAACGGCCCTAGCTTTTGTGATGGAGGTGTGGCTGGGGAGCCCGGGGAGTGGGAAGCCCCTCTCCCCCTCCATCCAGTCGACCATGCCGCCGTCCAGGCGCAGCTTATTCGTGTGCTTTTCAAAGGGCGAGCTTGAGGTAGTGGTGAAGTGCTTGCCTAGAGGGCGCGCGGTGAATGATATCTTGACCGAGTTCTCGAAGGTTCGCCCCAGTTTATTCAGGCCTTCAATTAAATGGTTCATGTCGTTGGATATGCCTTCGGCTTTGTCCTCCGGCACAGTGGAGTTGGCAGGGGAGTTAATGGAGTCGATGATGAACAGAATGCTCGGGATGAAGCGGAGGATGTCCTCCAGGATTGCGAGAAAGTCTGTGACTGTCTGTGCTGTTTGGAGACGGTCCATCGGTAGCATTCCTTTTTGCTCTAGGAGTAGGTGAGGGTTGTGTTCTAGGACGTGGAATACCAGCAGCTTTGCTATGTCCGCGGGACTTTTCAAATACTCGCGCACCGTTTCATTCGAGCAGAAGATGAATGCTATCTGGTGGGTAAACACGGCTGTTGTGTCTTTGAGCTCCACCGCTAATCTACCCAGGGCTTTCGGCAGGCCCCGGAAATCGAGTTCTATAGGTAAACCCAAAAACCCGGATATTTTCAGATTCTCGAAGCCGGGAGATTTGTATCCAAGGCAAGGCCTTAATTTCCCAAACATAACTTGACAAAGTTGCTTCTGATCTCGCTTGCTAGCCACAAATCTGCTTTGTAGTTCTTTGTGTATAAAAGCAACAAAGTTAGCCACGCTTCAGTTCTTCCAAATTTCCTTCTGCGAAAATAGACAGGGTCATATCATGCATACCAAAGAATTTATCCTGCGTCACCCGTATACTTCGTCCCAGCATGCACTTTCTTGTGTCTGTCTCTTTTCCAGCCTCCATTACTGTACCCAGCAGTTCCACCCTTTCGCACAGGCTTTCCAGCAGTCCTCTTACCGCTCTCGTCTCCAGCTTGTGTCCGGCGTCTGCTAGTTCAGTGACACGCTTCCCTTGCTCGCAGATATCATCTACCAGGTCCCCGAATGATATTTGGAAGGGTTTCCACCAGGCCCTGAAGATGTGGGCGATGCGGCCGCAGCGATACCAACTTGTTGCGCGCTGCAGGAATGACAATATGTGGGCGTAGAGGGTGGCGACTGCGTTTCTCATCTCGTCGCTGGGATACAAAATTGAGAGCAGGTTAACCTGTGGAAGACAGCAGCCAATACGTGTGAGGGTTTTTGCGACTTCCTTTACTGCTGTTTCATGGTTTATGACCAGCTGTGACGAAGGGTAGGGAAATCAGTATGATACTTCTGGTACCTTGGATAGCTTGGGGGTCCCGCTGCATATGGCTAACTTACGACGAACAACAGTTTCATTGCTCCCCACGCCAGAGAACCATACTCTGGGTGGTGTTGAACAAGGACGTCCATAATCTTGCCATAATATGTTACTCGGCTGGAGAAGCGCTCTAACCATTTCCGAGGCTTCTTCCAACGAGGTTTACCTTCCCAACTCTCCTTAGCTTTGTTGGTGTACTCCAACACGTCCGCCATGGTGGTGACCTCCTTTGGGTCGAGTCTTTCCCCCTCACCATCTGCCAGGCTTCCGTTAAAAATCTGGATTGCCTCTTCAAACGCCCGTTTTGCGGGGTCCAAGGTGCTGGAAGACCGATTGCCATGAATTAGCAATGCAAACTATTTGCCAAATGAAGATATTATAACTTACCTCAACTTATCCGGATCCGCCCACCATCCTTTAGTAGCACTTATTTCTCCACCAGCAGCTGTTATAAATCCAGCCCGTCCCAGAGGAGTCTCGTTCTTCACTTGAAGGGAGAACGATATCCGACGGATCGGCGATAATGGGTGTTGGTACTGTTGTTGGTAGGGTTGATGTTGCTGGTGCGGTCTTGAGATCTTGGTACCCAAAGTCGAACTCATGATGTTGCTTGCTTTGAGGAGACCAAGTGCCTTGACTGCCGGTATTTATCTAGATTGAAGGCTCGGAACTGTAGTCTCGCGGTTTGTTCCTGTCTCGGGTGTCTCACACCCCTCCTTTTATTATCTCCGCGGGCGTGCGCGAGGGGGGAGTGTGGAGTGTGATAATTGCCTACAATGTGCCATATACCCTCTTGGAGATAGAGGATGTGTTACGGGTGTTGAGGCTCATCCCCTGCCCCCTCTACACCTTCAGTGATTGAAATTGGTATCCCAGCTGAGAGCCACCCAACACTATGAAAGCATCACCACCCGTCCCCACTCGTATCCCCTCCCGAGAGATCTGAAGGGATGTAAGCCGCTTCCTACACCCCCTTGTCTTTGGCGTACACACTCCACTTTCCTCATTAGTGCTATGTTCATGAGGCCCCTCTCTCTCTCCTGCCAGCATCTCGTGATACTGGTTACAACGGAGTGCTAGGAATATCGTCTGCAAAAGGGGGAGGCGTTCCAACAAGCTACAAGCACATCCCATTTGCTACTGCTTGTAGGCACATCTGCACGGAAGCTTTGTTAGGTTCTTTACTATCACTCTTCCGGGAATGTTGGAGAAGGTTTGCGCAAGGATAATTGCTTTATATCTTGCCGGAGTTTTGTGGACCTTCTTCTCTGGTTTACGTAGGAGTATTATTCACCTTCCTTTCCGTACTAGTGTGGATTAGAAATTTAAGTAGCTGTCCTAGCAGAAACAGTAGCACCTCATCATTGATCTGACCTATGTTCTTCCACGTTGCGCTGGACACCTGGTCCGGCCCTGCCACCGATTCCCCTGAGTACTTCTCCTATATCTCTTATATCATGCCTCCCCAATGCTAACCTCCGCCTCTTAGCTTCCACCATCTCTAGTGTGATGATTATAGGGGTGGAGTTAGTGCTGAGTGGTGAGAAGTGTTTTTTTTATGATAACATGAGCTTATCCCATAAGGGGTAGGTATAAAGCCTTCGCGCACACCAAAGTGGCTTACTAGCCAAAATCTTTAAAGACTGGTGAGACCTTGAGGTGGTGTGTGCTATCACTCTAGGCTTGCCTTTGTACTAGTACTCGTACTCGAATACCGGTACCGGTACCTTATTTTCATAGTACCCGAAGAGTAAGTCAGGGGTACGTAGTACCAAGGTTATTATTTGCACTTCCCGAATAAGAATGCTCTGAGAACTATGGTAGGAAAAGCTAATATTTTTCATAATTGAAACAACAAAAGTGGACAACGCCAAGCAATGGCCAACTTTAACACAATTCCCGTGTGCAACTACCATCCTAGCAGGTACTAAATTCGTACAAGCGAGCCCCTACGTAGCACCTGAACCACTGTTACATCGGCAGGAGCCGTAAATAGGGCAGATGGTCTAGAATAATAGTATACATATTAAGCTATCATAATAGAGACCCCCGGGCTCCCAATTCGGCCGTTTAAAAGAAAACCACAAGCTGGTCAAGACAGTTACACCATTCCTTTAGAGGTATAACCCGGGAGTTGGGCTGGGATGCCCATTCTTTTCTTGCTCTAGGGCCAAAGGTCCTAAGATTCCTAGGAACTTGGGCCCATTTTTGCATAAGTATTCCTTCAATCGACAAGCCCCTAGAACGTACTGAACTTAGAATTTTCCTTTAAACAAAACATAATTGGGAGTCTAGAAGGTTTCTAATAGCTAGATCCTAAGCATCTAAAAGTACACTCATAATCCTGCCTTGCGGCCTTCTGCGAGAAACACGGGATGTAACATAAATTATGGGTGAGATCTCGGGGGATAAGCTTTTAAACACGAACGACCCGCCGGGCCCTCTCCCGAACACCGTCCTACCTGGGGGAAACTATGGGCTGTGCCTTAGTTGGTGGCTCGTAGGCGAGACCATACTGAGGAGAGACACAAGTGCATTTACGATCCAAGAATGGTGGTAGAAGCGAATACCGGTATTTTAGTCAATCCCAGTGGATGGATGGTGAAGGTGAGTGGGCGGGGGTAAATGGGTATAAAGTTAGGCCGTAAACATACCGTGTGTTGGTTAGTAGCGTTAAGGAGCACTTTTTCGGTGGATGCCTCCTGGGGGTGCGGGAGCGTATCTACCCGAGTTGCGTTCGCATAGCATGGCGAAAGTGACACCCCTCCGGCCTCCTCCGGAATTCTGTGTCTTTGGGCCGTGGACCCGGGCTCCATAGGCTCAGTGGGTGTGCTGGGGTTGCACGGGGAAAGGAGAAATGGCGTTGCTAACGGACCCGGGGGGTAGCCAGGCTTTTTTTAGACGAGAGTTGAACATTCGCAAATCGACATTGCTGGGGAGTTGTCTGTGTGACCTACAAGAACCTTCTTTCGTGGTGGCTTAGAGCACGTGTACAAACCAAGGGCACGGGCTAAACGCCACGCCATCGGGATGGAAATTGAGCTAGGACAAAATTTAACCGTGGTAAGCTTGATAGATGCAGTCGGGTGGTCGGTAACCTCACACTCACAGCTGGCTGGCACCGAGTGAGGAACTATGATGGGGGAGGTTTGGAGCACGAGCTTTTCTTTTTTGTGAGTTGGAGGCTTCGTATACTCCGCTTAAGGGCTTAGGATGGGTGTGGTCCTGCAACAGTGTGGTCTTGGTGCAGTGGTTCTGTACTCGTTGATAAGCTTAAACCTGCCTGATGTCGGTAGGCCTGGTGAGTTCTCCACTTGGGTAATCATCATAGCGCTGGGAGTTCGCTGTTAGATTATCGGAGGAAACCAGACCATTAGCTCTAAGAAGATGTTTTTCCTATCATATAAGGTAGTTCCTGCGCTAGCTGACTACCTCACTCTGTGCGAAAACCTCTCCTCGAGTGCTTGTCTGAGGAACCTGTGGCTAATACGAGTGAGGACTCACTCAAACATAATGAGTTGATTAGTCATCATCATTTGTGCTAGAGTTACCCGGCACTCCTCATTCTCAGAGTTGAAATTGCAAGTCTTTGGCCGCGTGTTCTCAAGGTTCATAGTGTCACATGGTTCATCAACCCGGGCTCGTAGAGCAATCTAGGTCTTAATTCTCTCGGATTTTCCCTCCCACGCACCTTAGTCTGAGAGATCTCTATCGGGTGAATTGGCTGCCGCTGTCGTGAGAACAGGTTCACTATAATATGCCTCGCTCCTATTCTCGTTCCCGCTCCCAATCGCCTCCTCGGCGTCAAAACCGTCGCTCACACGACAGCCGCAGCGATCGAAGGCGACAAGATGACCGTTCTAGCAGAGACAGCAACCGCGAAAGGCGGTATCAGAGAGACCAGGGGGAAGAAGACGAACGACCTCCTCGCCGACGGGATGACTCCGATGACAGACACCCAGAACGACGGCGGCGGCGAGATGATAGAGATAGGGGCTACGTGGAAAAGCAAAGGGTAGAAGCAAGAGATTCGAAAGATAGATCAAGGGGCCTACCATCCTCTGCTAGCCCGGACGAGCGACTAGCCCGTCGAGCGGCGACTTCGACCTCCGAATCCGGAGTTCTCGAACCGCCGAAAGATAGAGAGGAAGCAAACTTCAATACCACCGGCCTCCTCGCCGCTGCATCAAATACTACGAATGGTGTTGTCCTTAAGTATTCTGAACCTAGCGAAGCACGAAAACCCCCTGGCTCACAGCGCTGGCGATTATTTGTCTTCAAAGACAAGGACATTATTGATACTATAAACCTCAATTCCTCATCTTGCTGGCTTATCGGGAGGGATAGGGCTGTTGTGGACTTGCCGGTTGATCACCCTAGTTGTTCGAAACAGCATGCTGTCATACAATTTAGATTTGTCACAAAGACGGGTGAGTTTGGGGATAAGGAGAGTGGGGTAAGGCCATATCTGCTAGACTTGGAGAGCGCGAATGGGACAGGAGTTGCCGGGAAGAGGATTCCGGAGAGTCGGTATGTGGAGTTGAAGGATGGGGATTTGATTACTTTTGGGCTGAGTACCAGGTTCGTTGGGTCCTTTTTATTTTCTATCTAACGTGGCACTGACGGCAGGTTTAGGGAGTATGTTTTAATGCTTGAGAAGGACTAGCTAGATGTAGATAGAGGAGAGAATTGCAGTGAGCCCGCGTGGTATTTATTTAGCATGGGGGGGTTATTTTCGGACGCTAGAGGAGCATTGTAAATATCGTATTATTACCGAGGGATCGTCAAAAATCGGTTCACGGGGCTCTTGCCTGAATGTGAAGGCTTGTTGAGGACTGGGGATTGACTTTGCTGTGGGCGATATACTGACATATTGTATGTTTGTATAGGCAGTCGTCTGGTGAGCATTGAGAATTGATGTCTTGGGAATAATAACATGTGTTGGCCTGGCCGTTGCTGTGGAAATGCTGGCCCACCTTTCTTTTTCTGTCTGCGACCAGTCAACAACTTTTCGCTGCCCCCACCCAAATAGTAACATTGGTCATCCCTCACCCTTTAGAAAAGAAATGGAAAAAACTATGAAGTAAATGAATGAAAAAAAAAAAAACCCTGTTTTAACCAACTTTGTTATCTATATCACCGACTAAAAAAAGGGTACTGGATTCAAATATTATACACATAGACGAACAAACATTCCTTAACCCGGCTCATCAAATATCTACTCGAGTGAGGAACACATTCAGTCCGGGAACCCTCTTGTCACGCTAACTTCCTTCATTGACCACTCTATTTACACTCCAACATCGCCCCCCATCATTGGGGCCCTCGATTCCTTCCAATAAAAAATCGTCACTAGGACCTACAATGTCTTTCGACGGGTCTGGAAGCTCGCGCGGACCACTAACGGAAGATCAACAGGCTACATCCGCTAATGATGTCGCATCACATTCTCCCAACGTATCGTCAACAAACGGTGTAGAAATCACTCTACTGACAAGTCCGGGCCCCGATAGCTCCAGGCAGGAGGTCGATATGGGGGATATGAGTTTACCTGCAGAGCAACGCCGACATCTGCTGGAGCTGGAGAGCTCTTTTAAAATCGATTCGGATCTAGGGACCACTCCCGAAGAGGAATCCAGCACAATATCCGGGCGAATAGGAGATATGGGGCCTCCTCCACTTCCGCCGGCTGGCGTGCCCAGAAGAGGATTACAACGCACACCTAGCAGCATATCGAATCATCGCAAGCTCAGATCAGGTGCGGCGACCCCCACTACCGTCGTGGGCAGTAGGGAAGATTTGCGGGGGAAGAAAGTTTTGGCCGACGCGGAGGAAACAACTTCATCTTTCGCGGATTCGGGTCCCTTTTCTCCATTGCAGACCCCCGTTCCGACTAGCGAAACTGACGGGGAGCCGAATTTATCCAGCAGCCCCACTCTTGCGGCTTGGGCGAGGAGCAACAACAGAAGCTCTACTGGCCTGGCTGCTGCGTTTGTACCCAGCTCTTCGCATGAACCTTCGCCTGAGGAAATTGGTCTTGCTATTGACAGACGACCCTCTACAGTTTCAGTGAAGGGGGAAGGAAATTACGAGTCATTAGGGAGTGAGGAGGCGACTTCTACCGTTAGGCCGACTGGTTCTGTGAGGGGGAAGGGTTTGTCGAGCAACTCTTCATCAAACTTAGTTGGTGGATCTGCATCAGGGACACATCGACGGAGACCGAAATTTTTACGCTCACGACAATCATCGCAGAGATCTAGTGTTTCTTCTATTGGCGATACGGGTATGGAAGCTGGCGACGACGGTGCGAGTGCTATCACTACCGTTGAGGGTGGTGGTGTCCTTTCACGGTCTGCGAGCCTAGGGTCTATTGCTTCAGGAATTACTGGAATAGTTGGCGCAGGAAGCATACGGGGCACGGAAGGGTTGTTTGGCGCCATGTCAACCGCCGCGGAGCGAGCTTTGGCACGACTTGATGAGGAGGAAAAGAATTCAAGGAGAGGGTCAGTTGCCGGTGGCGTTGAGGAGAGCGGCCCTAAGGACGACGCTATTGCGGAGCCCACTACCCCAAAATTCCAAAAAACCCCTCTCCCCCCCACAGACACTGCCATCACTGCACAAGTCAAATCGGTACACGTGCCCGCAACAGTAGCTAGGGAATACCGAGCGGGGCACCTTGCATCGATGCAGACACCCGGGAGTCCATCGAAACGCGGCGGACCAGGTGCTACACCAGCTCCAGGACAGGGTAAAAATATGACATTGAAGGAACAGAGCACTATCATTGACCGATTGCAAAAGGAGAATTTCGATCTCAAGATCAAAGTATTTTATCTCAATGACAAACTGGAAAAGCAGTCTGATGAAGGAGTTAAGGAAATGATGAAGGAGAATGTAGACATGAAAGTTAAGCTTGCTGAGGGAATGCGTGAAAGAAAGTCCCTAAAGCGGAGGATCAAGGAGCTAGAGAAGAAAATCCAGGAAATGGGAGGCGAGAAGGAAGGAAGGGAAGATGGCGAAGATAACATCACTGAGCTCTGGGAACTGAAGGAGAGAGTGGAGAGATACGAGGTTGAAATCGAAGAACTTAGCCGTCGGGAGAAGGAAAGGGAGGACCGTATGAGGGAGGAGATTTCCCGAAAGGGAACTGCGGGTGGAGAGCGAGCCGAAGAAGTCGTTAGTTATCCACGTTCCTTATTTTAACAATGCTAACGTGAAGTAGGGAATGTTGAGAGAATTTCTCGAAACAGAGACCGCTAGAAGGGAGAAGGTTGACATGGAAAATCGCCGCCTAAGGGAGGAAATCTGGAGAATGAAGAATGAGTCCGGCGGCCCGCCTTACCTCAGCTCTCATCACAGCATAAACACTCGTCATTCATCCACACGTTCTGTATCTGAAAGAGACCGAGATGAAAGCCGTGAAAGAGGTCTTATGAACCAACTCCGAGTCGAGAACGATGAACTCCGGAGAGAAGTCGGCGCTCAGACCAGCATGCTCACATCCCGCAACCGTGAAAAAGACCGCTTGTATCAGGAGATTGAGGATCTCAAACTTCATTTGCGCAACGGGGGCGGGTCTGCTTTGGGCATGGTCGCAGAACATGATCAGCACTACCAACATCAGAATAGGGCTGCATCTGTCATCAGCGACCGAATTCTTGACCGCTCAGTTTCCCGTGCCGGAGGAGCTGCTAGTGTCGCTGGGACTCACGTGAGCATGTTGAGCGAGAGTGAAAGAGAGGATTTCGAGAATGTGAATGGCCAACTTCGCGATCGTATTTCCGAATTGAGACTCAAAAACCAGGAACTCCAGATTCAAATCGAAAACTGCTACAGGGAAATCGATCAAAAAACGGAGGACGTGGAGAGAGTTGTATCGGAGTATGATGAGGAGTTGCAGCTTGCTCACGCCGAAGTCCAGGAAATGCAGGCTGAGCGGAACGATGCATTAAGGATGAGAGAGGATATTGAAATGGATTTCGATCAATTGAAAGAAGAGGCAGAGGAAGAGATCCAGAAATTAGAGGAGGAGCTTGATATCAGGTTGGGTGATATTGGGAAATTGGAGGAGGACGTCAGGTGCAAAGAGGAGGACTTCAAGGGCCTGCAACAAGAAATGAGGAATGTTAGTGATATTGTTGTCAGGCTGGAAGATGTGCACGAAGGGCATGTTGGTGAAGTACGAAGGTTGGAAGAGAAGATAGAAGATCTCCAGCGCACCCTGAGGGAGAATGAGCAAGAGATGGGTGTTCTTGAAGGATCCCTACGTGAGGCTAATGAGAAAATTGAGAGAATGACCGTCCAGAGCGAGAGCGCCAAGGGAGAGATTGCATTCTTACGCGAGGAGCAGGATGCAGACAAGATCAAGATCGGAGAGCTCGAAACGGTCATCAAAGGCCTCGAGGAGACAATCGAAGAAGAGAGGGAGAAAGTCGCCGATGCCAGAGAGAGACTTGAAAGTGAGAGGAAGGATCGTGAGAAGATGGGCGATAAAAGACAGCAAGAGTGGGAAAGGAAGGTCAATGAAAAGAGCAAAGAGGTGATGAATGCTAAGGATGAAGTAAGAAGGCTGAGAAGCAAGGTCAGCAACAGAGAGGAAGAGGCTAAGCAATGGAGAGAAAGGCTCGAGGAGCTGGAGAGAGCTCTTAGAGAAGCGCTTGGTGATCTTTCTGGAACTAGGACTGGGCTCTTCAAGGTATTTCCCACTCCCGAAGCCATCATTGAGGTTTCTAACAAGATGCAGTCTATTGTGAATCTGCAAAGCGAACTGGAAAGCACGCTTGAGGAGCTGGATTATACAAAAAACGAGCTTGTGGAGAAAGACCGCGTGCTTAAGGATAGAGAAAACTTGCTTGAAGGCATGGTAAGTTCGATACCATTTTTCGGATTTCTGCCTGGGCTGACGTCTTTAGGCTCTTGAATCCCGGAAGCTCACAGATCTTCTCGATAAAGAGCGTGCCGGTCGCAAGTCTGATCGAACCGCCCTTGAAGCCCTTAAAACCACTCACCATCATACTCGCCACACAATCACTCAGCATCAAACCCAATATACAGAGCTTGAAAAGACTCGCAACAAGGAGTCAAAGTCAATCCACCAACTGGAGCAGCAATACCGTGAGCAGCTCGCCGAGCGCAACAACCTCCTCACACAAATCTGGCTTCGGCTCAGTGCTCTCTGTGGTCCCGACTGGACCCATAGAAACAGTCTTGTCTCAACAAATACCAACAACGTTAACGGCAAACAGAGCATGGAGGCTGCTGTCGTTGGTGCTCTTCCAGGCTTCCAAAAGAACATGCTCCTAGCAGTAAAAACGATAGAAAGCATAGTGGCTGGCTTTAAGACGCGATGCAGAGGCGTTGAACGCGATTTGTGGAAAGAATATCAAGTCGTCGAGAACGCTCTCGAAAGCCGGACCCGCCGCCTAGAACGTCTGGAAAACCTCGTCCGAGGCGGTATCGGCGAGCAGAATGGAATACGCACAGAAGTCGCAAAGCTGCGCACCGAAAATCGTCTGCTCCGTGCGGAACTCAACGTAGTGAAAAATGAGGCTTCGTCAGCGACTACAACCACAACCACCACAACCGCATCCTCGAGCCAGCAAACTCCGCCTGCCCTCCACCGTTCAAAGACCTCTGCGGCAGTCCCCCAGCAGCCACTGAAGGAGAAGGAAACCTCAGCTTCCGCTTCTACCGCCATCACCCGCACTAGTTCCGTTGCTAGCGCTCCGACCGATCCCCAGGATGTCAGCGAGAAACGCTGGATTCTGCGTCTCCGCGAGTTGGAGAAACGTTTGAAGGCAGAGCGCGAGGCAAGATTACTCGATCGCTCAGCAGCTAAGAAGAAAGTTGAGGAGGCGAGGGGAGCTAGCGCGGAGTATAAAGCAGAATTAGAGCGAGAGAGGGCAGTTAGTGGGTCTAGGAAGTAATGATTGACAAGGTGGGTGGCGAGTAGGCGGAGGCGGGGACGGGGGTACAAATGAATGAATGGTGTTGGGCGTATGGGTGCTTTTTTTTCTGTATGATATGATAGACATGAAAGTCATGAGTTTCATAGGCTCAGGTTCGGCGTCATGGGGTATCACTCTTCGTTGCGGTCTGAGTTGAGATAATTTAAGATTACTTACACACCGGTATCGTACTCGATCTGCTCGTGATGCCCGGCCTGGGAGCCGGACGCAATGCTCTGAGCGAGATTATATTGTGTCATAGTACTCTTCCATTGTACACACTTACTGATGCACTACTACTTGACGGTCTCTGGCCGCACATTTGTAATCCGTGACCCCTCCCCAAATCCTGTCTCTCTGACAGCTAAACCCACCCCCCATTCAACCGATATTCCGATTCCGATTGCTCCTTTGCATAGAAAGGGATTTTGTCGTCAGCTACCAGCGATCGATGTTTACAACTTCTCCTATGAATGTAGCTCCGATAATGTATTTACGTAGCATTCAGGAGAGAAATATCGCTTCCTGCGGGTAGGAATGGGGTAAAATCTGAATATACCCGTGAGCAATGCAAGTATCTATTCCTGCAGCACTACAGTGATATGCGAAATACCTACAGTGGCTAGCACAGTGGCTAGAGCGCCGAGAGCCGATTAGTCCCAGGTGCAATTAGAAGGAGGGTAGGAGTGCGATCCCCCCCCTCACGATGGGTTATTATGAAGTGATCCATCAAGTGGGGCGGGGCAAATCCTGCCCCACGGGCTCGAGGAGGCCGAGGACCTGGATTTATCGATACCGCTGTAGGATAGGTTAGACTTATGATAAGAGGTGGTAGAATCCGGCTCTGGACTGCATATCTAGGGTGAGGTCGGGATCGGTGAGGCAGTAGAAGGTGAAGGGGAAAGAAAAAGAGCAGCAAGAGTTAGGCCCCGTTCGACAGGCACAAATTTAGAAATATCTCGATTTTTGTGGCTTGCCGAGCGCACCACCGTTTAGGCAGATGAACACCACTGCATTGCGCCTTGCGGGGCCCAAGAAACACCTAGGGATTATAGTAAAACGTCAACCTCCTGATAAACGCCTGGAGCAACTGAATCACCAGCAGGCTAGAGCTATTGAACAAACCAGACTATAGTACGGGAAAGAGAGAGATTGGGATAATCGAAAAACATCGCTATGGCGCTGGGCCTACTCGAGTACCTCTCCTAGTAAATTCGGTTGTATTTATCTTTTCTCTGGTCTTTAACCAGGCCAAGCCAACCTGAGGTCCAATTCCAACGCTTGATACAGATCATTTAGCACAACTTCTACCTCTGGCATCCATCGTAATTTTAATTACTTCGCATCTACTTAATCTTTAGACTTCTGTGACGATTTACGAGAGGCAATATTACATCGTTCGGCATGTGCAGCAGTAAAAGAGAACGAAAAATAATAATCGGCAACCTCATTCAACAAGTAAAATTCAAAAAAGATTTCATTATTTTTAATTAGGAATTCTCCTATACATGCAAGTAAAGCTCGAGTGAATGCTAGAGGACAGACAGAAAGTAAAGCTCATGCTAGGTTACATCTAGTTACTGGTAGGATTTTTTCTTCTTTTTTTCTCAAACAACCCGTCATATGCCAATACTCAAGGAGGTATTTTAGCAGCAATTTCCGTACACTTCACCACCCCCAGCTGCTGCAGGAAGAGGTCCAGGATTACCCATATCGATCGAATCCTGGTTGCCCGGTCCCTGAGTCCTCTGCTGGCGGATTCGAGAGGTAGCGCGATAAAGGGCTAGCTCATGGCTAACAATTTGGTAGCTCGGTTCCTTCAGCCAGTCAACAGCTCCAGATTCGGAGGAGGAGGGTTTTATCCACGGCATTTTGTCCTCCAGGAGGTTGACCAGGTGTTGGGCAGCCTTTACTTTCTCCGCTTTAATGGCTGTGGCATTACTTCTATCATTCATGCGGGAAACGAAAATAGGCTTGGCCACGATGTAGTCTTTAACGATCCCCCTGATATGCTTGAGGAAGACCCAACCTTGAACTGTAGTACGAATTCCAAGGGCAACCATCATTCTGCCAGTTGCGCCGGGGACTGGAAGGCAGCTCGTTAGATGCTTCTTTTCTTATAAAGAGAGCAAAGAAATCTACTGCAAGTTTCAACAAGAAGCTTGCAGTACAAAGCAATGGTGTGGGAACTGTTTGATTGAGGAGCAGTGGAAGTAGACATTGGCTATTTTTTCTCCAGAAACAGAAAAAAGATAGGAAGGCTACTACTCATGGAAAAGGGGGACACTCACAATACTGCATGATAAGGGCAGGGTCTCTCTCCTCCCTCTCTTGAGCGCTCTCAATAAGAGCTGCAGGAGCATCGAAGTTCTCCATGTCTAGGACGGAGGCTGACAGTGGTAGACTTTTTTCTGAGGGAAGATACTTGCTAAAAAGTATTAAGATTTCAGTAACATATACGCACCGACTTTTAAAGAAATAAAACGGGAGGGCACACGAAGGTAGAAATAGAAATTAGACAAATTTCCAAAGTATTGTTTTCCCGGAAGGGAAAAACAATAAGGAAAGTTGTGGGAAGAGGTAGATCAGGAGTATAACATGTGAAAACTATACCCAAGGAAACAGGTCTAGTTTGGGTATTCTTGTGAAGTAGGAAGTAGCTTGTTGGGTTGTAGTTGGCGATGGTTGTGAGTCGAAGGAGGGTGAAGAAAGGGGCAAGATTAAAAAAAGCACAAGCACTTATCATAGGTCAGGAGATTGAATCGGCACTGAGGGTTAGCTATTTTCTTATTTTATTGCGCGGTAGATTAGGGTATAGACAGGTCCCTGGATTTGTTTAACCCTAGGGGCTGCGGGCCCGGAAGTGATAGTTTTATTAGGGTACAAGGCCTCTAAAGCTAGATCAACGGTGGAAACGGGTCATAGAGTATCACCCAGCAGAACAAAAAAATCCACATTGTTGGATTAAATGCGTCTTCGTGATAATAATATTATTATTATGATAATAATATTATTATCATAATATTATTATGAACAGATTTTGCTTTGCGGAGTGTAATTAAAGGATTCCGTGATTCTTTTATCTTGCTATATTGAATATAGCAATATCTCCATACCTCTTAAGTTAATATCGAATTAGCTTTTGCTCTGCACCTCTGCTTTTCTGACTCGCTCATTAAAGGATTTCCCGCGCACACATACCACATTCATCTTAAGTTACTAGCAGTGATTTCTAAGCCTCACGGTCCTCCTGAGAGGAAATTCCTCAAATATCTGAATTTCCCTGGGTAGAGCTTAACCAGCCGGGGGAGAATCAAAAACCACTTTTTCATTTGACAAAAGTGCTTAAGCTGCATGCCTTTTCTGGTCCGGAAAGATCACAAATAAGAAAGGTGAAAGGTGACTACTGCCAGCGGACCTCGGCGGGCTTTCCGCCACGCTTCACCTACCACTGGTTCAGCGCCGGGATCCAATCTATAACTCCTATTCGCTCAAGCAAACCTACTCCTCAAACATTTGGCATACCTACAGCTATCATACACCCTTCAAGTTTTTCTACACCTTCCTCGTCAAACCCTCATTACTAGCCCAACACTCTACCTAACAACGCCGATAATAATACAAGCTGGCACAGCATATAAAAGAAATGAGGTGAAGCAAAGAAATAAAATCAAGAAAGCTAACCCTCCCTTTCTCCCTTCCCCTTCCCCTAAGCCGTCCTATAATTTTCCATCACCCGGACGAAAACCAAACGAAAGAGAAAAAAAACTACTTCGGTGAGCACTGTTCCGGATGCGGTATCCCAGCGGGGGTCAGCGCATCAATAGTCTTACACCACACCTCCAGCCGGTCAGGCTCTACTTTCCCAGCTTCCAGGCATTCCTCAACGTACGTGCGGAAGCCCTCGTAGCCGTCCTTGGTGAGCTTCTCGTGGATTCCCTTACCGCATTTTTCACGAAGATACCACCCCGCGGAGCCGAATGTGTATCTTATATTCATTAGTATGAGCAATAAGGAATAGGAAAGGGGCGTGGGAGGGGGATTACTGGTCCGGAAGAACAAGTGCTCGAACAGCTTCCTGCGTATCTTCCGGTATCTTATTGATCGCTGAAGGGTTGAGGTACAACCTCGACCCACCCCGCAAGTTCAAAAGCTGTTGTTGGAGCTCCGGCTGATCCCAGGCATAGTCATAAATGTAATTGAACAGTAACATCGCTTTCGCTACAACCTCCCAATCCCCAAAATTAGCAAACCACCATAATAGCTTCTCTCCCACTGGATTAAGAATACACACTCGCCCGCCCTCTCCTCCCAGGCATATGGCTAACATTCTCCTTAAACCCTGAACTCTCGTACAGCATTGTAGCGACCAGCGCCGCCTTCTGACCTAAACTGGTAAAATTATATTTGAGGAAGCTGTTGTTAATGTGCCCCACCGAGGTCCCCGCGTTCGTGCACCCCTCCTTCTTGGGGGTCTTGCTCTCTGACCCGTTCCAACAGGACACGGACGACGGCCAGGCGAAGACTATCTGCGACTCCGCTATGGGACCAATTGGGACTGTGGTGTCGAATGTGTTCCTCCACGAGGGTGAGTCCCACATTGCTGGCTTCCAGGCGCCTGAATTGAAGTGGTTGGCCAAGGTTAGGGGGAAGAGGGAGAAGAGGGCGAGGGCTGTTTGGACCATTTTGGTTTGGAATGAGGGGAGTGGTTTTTTTGTCTTGTTTTGGATGTGCTGTGGGGCTGATGGCTAGGTAGATATCTAGTTGATAATAGGTAATTAAATGTGAGCAAACCTCGAGGGGCTAATGTGCTGTACAATATCCTTCCAGCAAGAAGGCGATCTAACTCCCAATAGTACTGAAAAAAAATAAAGGAAAAAAAAAGGTGGTAGTGGTGAAGAAGGTCTTTTAAGACGTGATGGTGTAACTCCCTGTCTTTATATACCTCCAATCTACTCCTCCCTTAGTTTGCCTACATCGGAGGGTGCTCCTCCACACACGCCCGCGATCAAGGTGTGCCATTTACCCATACGCCGATGTTGTTTATTATTGGAGAGAGAGCCTTGCATAGCTAGCTTTCGTGGATAACCTTTTGTCCTCCGGATCGGAGAGGGCTGTAGTCCGGTAGGGGGTGTGCCTTTATTGCAAGTAAAGTGCCGGCGCTGGTTCCTGAGCTAGATTCGCGTTGGGTTACTTGGCAAGCTACCGAGTATCGCCAGCTGCCAGGTACTAGTACAGTACTCGTACCCGTATTCAGCAGGTATCAATTATTACGAGATCTGGAATAGGTTTGATAGCACCACCCGCAGTAGCATAAGCAACTAACTCAACTCAAGTCCCATCTACTAGTACGCATCCCTCAGCCAACAGAACTATAACCTCACCGGCACCATCGACTAATTTACCTCTCACAACTCGGTTATGGTGGGTTAATAATACAAAGTTTAGTCTAACTTGTTCACCGAAGGTGAAAACGAAACAAACGAGCCCCATCCGGCCTCGGTGGAAGAGGGGCTTGCAAAAAGGATGAGTGCACCGACGTGAGCATGACCTGGCTCGTTTCTCAGTACAAATAATGGTAGCATGACAGAAATTAGGAATAAATCCGGCATGGTACTGGTGGCTGGGGTTATGGGAATGAAGGAAAGGAAGGGGGGGTTCGGAGAAGAATAAGGGTAAAAGGTATCATAGGTCTACAGATGGAAAATCACGAGTAGTTTAGCGAGTGCCATATGGTGCTTCTGATTCACGCGGCTCACATTTACGGTATCATACTATACTGTACATTGAGCAAGTCAAGCTGGGGCAAGGACAGAACAGAGTTTACCCAGCTTTATGATACTCCGCTCCGCCTGACCGCATCTGGTACGGCGCCGGCGGAATCGGTCGGTGGGTCGGAATATATATATATATACCACGGGCCTAGCTACGTTGTTCTGATGTAGATTTTATGTCTACGATTAGTTCGGCGGTCCCTGGCTAGGTTAACTACGCTGCTCAAGTGCAGTACCTACCCCGGGAGCGAAGAGTGGCACACCAGGTTCAAGATCTGTGATACCCATGGCCACCAAGTGTCAAGTGATAAGATTCGATTAACAGCTTCGATGGCGACTCTTTCTTTCTCTTGGGCTACACTGGCAGCTAGACCACAACTACCAAACCAAGAACCGTGTTTCCTTGCCTCAAGCCTTAGCATGGAAAACCCCGAATGTCGGGATGTCACAAGGTGAAACTGGCGCAACCGTTCAATCGAGCCGCTTACACTGCACTACCGGAACTCACTAGAATCTTACTCCGGGGGCGGGGAATAAAAGTGCGGATATAGACTGCGAGCGACGACCTAAGAAGTGTATAGGTTGAGCAAGAGTAGAGAGGCTCACTATTCTTTGCATAGGACACAGATATCGTCTTCCATCCACCACTACCACCGCGACCGAGCGCCATAGATATCACCAATAAGATCGACCATGAATAACGCAAGGGCTGGTTTTTAAATCCCCAGACATTACCTTCTTCTCGTCTGCCCATACCCAGTACTTGAGTGCCTCATGGCTCCAGCACTACTACTCTCCCCTCCACCGTTACCGCCGCCCCAACTCGGACCCCCATAACCGCCCGGCGGTGCACCACTCGATTGGAACCATTGCGGTGCTGTCTGCGTCTGATTCGCTCTATCTCTATTCCCCATCAAGTACGACCCCGCAGCGCCAGTTGCTAGTCCCGACCAGAACCCTGGACGCCATTGCTGCGAAGAGGAGGATGACGGGAACGTCGGTTTTGGGGGTGGGCGGGGATCGTACGGTGGTGGAGGGTCATCTCCTCCGCTGCCGAACCATCCCCCGCTACCGCCGGGTCGCCGTGGCTGTCTTGTTCTCGGCACTGGATTGTTATAGTTTTTGTATACGGAGTACAAGATCCACACGACGATACCGATGAAGAATGTCCAGAAGAGGAAAGTTTCTGTCTCTGTTCATGTGTTGGGTCCCTGCTTAGCTGGTTGATGAAAAAGAAGAGGGAGGGGGGAAACCTATGCCCTTCGAAGGTAATCGTTTGAATACCGATCCACCATATCCAAATTTTTCGTATCCGTAATCCGTGAGTGCGAGTCGGTACTCTACTCCACAGGAACCTGTGCCACTCAGTGGTTAACTCTAGCGAGGGGAGGGGGGTAAAGGCATGGAAAAGTGGGTGGGTCGGTACCTTTGAGGACGTATCGGTCGTCCTCGCTATCATAGCTGTATCATGATTAAGTTAAGCATAACGCCTGTGAAGAGATCACGTACTAGATAGGGGGACATACCCTTCGCATATAACATCGGTAGAACCAAGTTTGAACTCTCGTGGTAGATCAGCAGTGCATGCCCAGCTCACATATTCGTCGTTATAATCACTACCAAAAATCAATAACCCAGGTCAACCCGCTGGATGATCGAAAGACCCAACCCACCTTCCGATATTCTTACATCTCATAACATCAATCTCATATTTTCCCTTACCTTCTCCACCCACGCATTTTAACTACTCATGAACACTTTAGTAAGCCCGTCAATGAATTTTTTTACAGCTCTCGTACCTGCGGAACTGCTGGAACCCTCCGATTCTTTGTCATCTGGTCGCTTCGTAGAGTTAAGGCAGGAACATCCGAGAGGAGCATCTTTTGGCCGGGCTTTAGCTTCGCCGCCGCCGCCGAGGTGGCTAGCAGCAAAATCGTAGTGGTGGGAAGCTTCATTCGGGATCTTGGGATTGTTTGGGAGACGTGGTGGAAACAAAGTGGGATGCTGGTGGGCCGGGTTATCATTACGAAAATGAGGCTCAAAGGACACCGTGGCTTGTAAACGCCACACTTTATGGGAGGGGTGTCATGTCTCAGTGCTTGAAAGGTTCCTTGAAGCGGCTTTGCGACACGACTCACAAACACTGCTCTGAATGGCGGTAGCAATTTAAGAATGGATTCAATTCGGGAGTGACAGTTTAACTAAAAACAAAACAAAACAAAAAGCTTGAGTTCAAGAACAAGAAGTGAGTTGCACCTGTTTATTCCCCAACAATTTTGCTTCCCTAAACATCGAGGGCCAACTATTAGAAAAGGGCCCAAAATACAGGGGCAAAAGAAGGGACTCACAACTGGTACCTTAGATTTCTAAGGTTTAATAGACGTTTACCACACTGTAGCAGAAACCCGTTCATATCCCACCAACACCCTCGAAGCAGTTCCGCCGCAATTCCAGAGGCGAGACTGCTGGCGGGACGCCCTCAGACCTGCGTCTGGAGATCCGTCCTCGCGTTGCTTTGCGAGGCAACAAAACCATCATTCTACATATCGGTCAGCATAGACAACCCCAAACGACGGAGCCAAACTCACCATCATAGTATTCATCTTCATCCTCAAGTTCATGCAACTGCTCGAAATTAACCTTGTATCTGAGCAAAGCGCCGATCCCGCCAAATCCCTTCACAAATTGATTGCCTTCGCCGGAGCGATCAGAAACAAACTCCAAGGTAGCACCAAAGCTCTGATACTTTTCTGCCAACCACTCAAGAAAGGAAATTTGTTCAATAATCTCCATTTCTTGTCCAGAAGCCTTGTCCATGAATTTTTCGCGATGTTGCTCTTGAATCTTATTGGTGTGGAGAGTGATAAGGTCGCCGTCAGAGTTCTTGAGAACCCAGCGAGTCACATCGAGATTTTCAAAGACGATGATAGCTATGACCCATATTAGCAACTCTCTTACTAGTTGGTACGTAATAAATACTCTCTGCTGCACCCAACTCCATAGCCTTTAGGGTATCATCGATGCCATAGCAAACCTTTCCAGTATCCTGAGATATCTCCTCAAAATACTTGCCGATCAACTTCTTTTCTTGAACAAATTTCACGTTGCTCAAAGTCTCTCCGGCCAACTCGATAGCCTGATTAAACCCGTTCTCACCCCCGTAGGACACATCGACAACCTTGATAATCTTTGCTTGCAGGCGTTGATCAAAGAGTTCACTTTGAGCAAGGTCAGTCTTGAAGTCGGCAGATCCGGCAAGAATTAACCCCGAGACATTAACCTTGTCGTGGGTGATAAAGTTCTGCACAGCCAACTCTGCCACCTTACGGACGTAATTGTGGCGTTTCTCCTCTCTAAGACGTGCGAAACGCAACGCCGATTGTCCACCGCGCCCATGCTTCTTGGGAAGGTCAACAGAGAACTTATGGACGATTTCTCTAGTGTTTCCACTTAAAGTTCCAAACAAAGCGCCGTTACCGTCCATTATAATAAAGCCAAACCTGGAGTCAGATTCCAAAAGCTCTGACAGTGCCTCCGTATGAAATTTGTTATCACAGAGGTACAGAGAGGTGTTGATTGGTTTGAAGGGCTCAAAGTCAATATTGATTTTACGCTCTTTGCCTTCGCTTGTGATGATTTCACCACAGTAGACGACGAGACCGTTGGGCGGAACCTTGTTGTAGAGCTTGAGACGTTGTTGAGTAGAAGTAATGGCTGAAAGAACAGAGAGACGATTGACACGGGATTTGATGTTGGATGCGGTGCCGTACTCATCAGACAACATCTTGCCCACGCGAGAGATCTGATCCTTGGGCGGGATGATTAGGGAGATCATACTGGTTCCATTGCCGCGTGCTTCGGTAAGACGTTTGATCAATTTTTTGATCTAATTTGCCGGAGACTGCGTGTCAGCGGCAAAATTTGTTGAGGGTAACGATCGTACCTTCCACATCTCGATATTTTTCTCCATGTCATTTGCTTGAGGCTGGGACATGATGAAGATAGGTTGTATTTTTTTGCTATGTTCCTAGGTGTTTGTTGGATTCAGAAGTATTTAGGAAAGAAAGTATGGGAGAATGGGGTGGAAAAAAAAAGTGGAGTGCGGGGAGTCATAGGATGAGAGCTGTGACGGCTGAGAGTGGGTTTCATACTGTGTGTCTTGGCTGGAGAGGAAGCTAAACCAAAAGGAATTTAGGGGGTCTGGCAGGCCAACCTTTGTAAGGTAACGGCTTACAAATTGCGGCTTATCCCATGTGCGGGTGAGGCATAACTTACAGATTCACGACTTTCCGTACTGGTAATGTCCTGACGTTTGTGAACACAACTGCTATTGCACACCGCCAAAATTCAGCTTTTTTTGCCCCGATCTTGGCATAATGCAATAGTGGTTGTGCTCACAAACATCAGGACATTACGAGTATACAATCTCCTAATCTGTGTGCAGATTTCGCAGCTTTTTAGCGTAGTTAATGGCATATGTTAACCTTAGATCTTTACCAAAGGCAGTATGGCCATGGAGCTCTTGCTGTGACCTGACCGGTAGAAAAACATCCCCGCGGTTGCGACACTAACTTTATTCCTATTCTAGGGAAATAAAAAACGACAAATGCAGACGAAGGGATGGCTCTATCCTGTGGCTCAGTGACTTTGCCCAAAAAAAAAACAATCATGAAATATCGAGCCTTTATTGGTGGAAAGTTGCTTAGCCACAGCATAGAGCTACTGCATACGGAAGGTCGTGAATCCGCATGTCTCACCCGTCCATGGGATAAGGTTTACCTTATAGAATACTCGTACGGTACAGTTAGTATGGTTAGCAGTATTGTGTTTTCCTTATAAAAGTTCAAGTTCCTTCCACCTTACAAACTACAGCTTGGCGCATTTACAATGTGTTGGAATTAGGCTTTCAGATATGCACTCTCTACGCATTAGAGTACGACAAAGCCGGTCATTCGCCCTTAGTTCCAGTTTCCTACTCTCCGAGTTAGACTTACTGCATTTGACTTTTTCCCTCCTGTCACTGCCCAATCAGCCAACTGGATACGCAATTCTGTTCTCACTTGTTTTCTCTTGTCTTCCATATTGACTTCTTTATCTTCTTTTCTACTGCCAATATATGTTGCTGTTTCACTGTATAAATAGTGGGCCTTCCTGGCACTCTGAGATTGAATGAAGTTCTTGAGAATCTCTTGCGCGTATATGTTTCCGATATATGGCTTGACAATTGAACCGTTTTTCAATAATAAGTACTCGGGTACTGTCTAGGCACTATAGCACCGTGCCGGGGGGTTGTGCAATGGCAATTTAGTGCCAATAACCCTAACTGCCGTACAAGTATTATCTCATCAAATTGGGTATCTCGGTACACGGTTCTTATCTCTATACCAAGAACACAGGCTTCTGGTGAAGCCTGGTATCACACGGAACAAAAAAGGAATAGGGAGGTTGCGTTAACACTAGTTTACCAGCCTCACAAGGGCTAACGCAATCTTCCTATTATTATTTTTGTTCGTTACTAGGCTTCATTAGGGGCCGTTGGGTTTTCCTTGTTTCAGCTATCGTACAAGGCACCATCCAACCTTAAGCAAAAGCCGGCCTTGGTGGAAAACTACCGTATTATCGGGGTATCTCAGTATAGGGTTCTTATCTTCGCTCCAAGATGAAAGGCCGAAATCATTTAAGGGCCTGTTTGGCATGCCAGGATTTGGACTTAAAATCCGGATTATCACCTAAGTCTAGACTTTCAGTCTAATTGTGCTTGGCGGGCCAGTAGGACTGGATTTTCATGTTAGGATTAGATCAGGTTTTTAAATCTGGAAAAACTAGTCACACAGAACAAGCTCTACAAGGTGTTAGCCCTAGCCACATTCTCAGTTTTTCTGACCCTAAACAAATCATACACAAACTGCTGCAAATTTTCCAAAGTTCAAACCCAAATCCTCTCATGGTTGGTATGACTGGCTTACAAAGTCCGGACTTTCAAGTTTCCGGACTTTGATTTTCAAGTCAGGACTTTAAGTCCAAATCCTAGTCTAATCCTGGCATGCCGAACAGGCCCTAAGTGGAGTTAAAGCCAAGTACACCCTAAAAAATATGACTCAGATGTTGAGCTCAACATTTACTCTTTTTCATTTTGATTGTGTGGGCATGGGATAAGAATAATCACTTTAGTAGGTACGCTTGCTTCGAACTTTACAAGGTAACCAACAGGGTAGCTTTGTGCAAGTAGCTCTCAGGTGTCCAGTCCAACGCAGCCGATAGAACCTGTTTGATCAACAGCCAAACCCCTGTCTGGCTCCTATTGATGGGTGATTGCCGGGTACCTAAAACCAACTACATTTGCCTAGGAGTGGTGGCCTAAGTAAAAGCCATTTCCTCCCCGTCCAGTACCCACCTGACAAAGTGAAAGTTTCATGGAAATATTATTAGGTACTTTTAGGATGTGTTTGGTTTTAACTTTACTTAGTAATTTTGATTGTTGGAAGAGTTATTACAGACACCGGGGACTATTCAACCTTAAGGAACACCGCTTCTTGGCAAACAAGGAACACCAAGTACCGGGAATGCAATACACAGCGCTGCACTACTAATAGAGAGGTAACTACCAAGTCCTGATACGTTAATCTTCCGCCCGAGTCTTTTAGGCATTGTAAGATAATACTCCAGCATTACTAATGTGCGGTAGGCCTGGATAGGATCCCGGTACCAGATCATGTAACAGGCTTGAACGACCAACAGGCGCAGGGTCGCTCTCATAGCCGACAATCTTAAAGCTGAACACAACTCTCTATCAAAGCGTTCTCAGCATTTACACAGATGCGCTGTGTGGGTGGCACGAAAGCACCTTATTAAGGGATATAATGCGTATATAGGCGCCTGGATTCTCCTGACCTTGTATGCTCTTGCTCGCTACCGTAAGAACTCGGAACCCGCTCTAAGACGTCCCATGTTTCCTCCCCCGGACAACCAATGCAGAGACTCACCGCCTCGGACCCAACTTAAGAGAGACGAAACAAGGACCCGTCCTCTTCCCTCACCAAGATAACTCAAAACTCGGGTTTAATTGTTTAAGTTTTGACAGCGTATTCCTGACGTTGACATCCTGAACCGCTCCAGCATGCTGCATCTGTATCTTCCTAGATATACTATAATACTTAGACTGGGTCGAACCTCTCGAGTTCTTTGACATGGGAACTCACTCACTTTCTTCACTGATGGAAAACGCTTGTTTGTTCTCTCAAGATATGGCGTTGCTCTAGCTCTCCAAGCACCTGGCACTACCGGTATAGAAGGTGGGGTGGCCCTTTGTGCTTTTTCTTTTTGTTGGGGTCACATAAAAGTTAGAGAGTATAGCACTGTGCATGTGACAAGATAGACTGGGCAGTGCTGACATTCCTAGCTCTCAGTTCCCTCCCAGAGCCATTTGGGGATCAGAATAACACTAATTACCCGTATAGTGTTTGTTTTGTTTTCCCAGTGAATTGTTGAAATCGGAAAGGTTATCATTCTCGAAGTCTTTCCCTTCTGTTCCCGGATAAGCTGTGAACGGTTTAATGTAGCGGTGCTGGGCTTGCAGAGAACTCAGTGTGGTAGCTTGGAGGAGATATAATTATCTATAATACCGTAGATGTCCGCGCGGTTCGGCAATATCCGAGCATAGTGCGATACCGATATCAAACTTTCTCCTATTCACACAGGTGGACATTGTTTCTTTCTTTTTCGGCTGCTCCTGGCACTTGTTTGTGAGGGTATGCTCCACGGGGGGGGCAGGCTATTGCGCGGCTTCTCCTTGTGGCATTCGCAATAATGGGTTCCCTGACTACCACTGTTTGTGCTTCCTTTCAGACCTGCTCACAGAGGTCAAACTCTGTAGACGCTAGGGATCGTTTTTCTGGTGTTGCTTTAGTGGTTTGCTATGTGACTTAAGAGATTTGTTCTCAGGCCTGCAGTACTTGTACTAGTACAGTAGGGCAAGGCAAGCACCATACCCTAGATAACAGTACGGTAGGATACTCTAACACAAGAGGTGTCTGCTAGGACATTGCAATTGCCTCCCGTAGTACTAGTTTCAGGCAAGAAGTGCTGGTTCCTAGAAATAGGGATCCGAGAGATGCTTGGTAGAACAATTTTGTGCCTACGGTACTCGAGCGGAATATGCCCCCCTGTTTTAGCGTACCTCTTTCCTGGGACAAGACACTGTATTAGCAAAAATAGTTGAACGCCTTTAGATAATAATAACAGTAATAATGGGAAATACTTTACCGGTACCGGTATGTGAGTAAATGGTTTCGGCTTTGAAAATCGCAAAAGTTTCTCCCGTTGCTACCTACGGTAAATGTGTTCGCTTGCTTTTTCTAACCAACAATATCTTCCTTTTTTTTAGGCTCCACTGAGGCCTGAGTTTGTGGTGGGCTCTCTGCCCCTGTCCTAGAGGGGATATTTCAAACAAGAGCACGTTCCCCTTAAATTCGAGCGCGTAGAGTACAAAATAGAACAGCATTCTTCTTATATTTGTCACTCACCCCCGCAGCAGCGACAACAAGACCTCAACAACCGACTTACAGCTAAAGTTATGAGTGCCGGTAACGAAGGCTCTGCATCAGATCCCATGGTTCCGGGTACAAATGCAAAAGGGCCTTTTCGCAGCTCCCCCATGTCCGATAACACTTCTAATAGTTCTACTGCCGAACCAAAGTCATTGTTTGAAGCACAGATATTTCAAGTCACGGCACAAGGAGGAGCGAGGCATTTCTACGCCCACGGAAGCATCCTATCTAAATGCTCCCAGTCATTCAGGAGTGCAGTAGAAAGCAATTCGAAGAAGTCTTCGGGGAGCATCATCGATCTGAATGGCTGGGATGGCGATACGGTTGAACGCTTGCTCCAGTTCCTCCACACCGGCGACTACCAATGGCCGATACCGACGAAGCGAGCAGCGGAGAACCCCCGTTCTGCTGAAGAGAAAAACAAGATTTTCACCTTCAGATCACCAGCTCCCGAGGAAAAGGCCGAATTTTTTGAGATTAATCGCCCCCTAACTCCTGTTGACCAACTATTCGGGGCCGATGAAACGCCCGCCATCCCGTTGGACTATAACACTTGGCTAAGCACCATAAAACCGGCAGATCACCACTTTGGAGATCTGCTTCTAGCCCACGCAAAGATCTATGCCCTTGCTAGCTTCAAAAGTATTGAAAATTTGAAGCGGTTGGCACTTGATCGTACGCTCAGAACACTTACAGCACTCGGCCCTATTGAAAGCAAATCTCCAGAGGTTACTTATATCACGGAACTTCTCAAATATGTCTACGAAAACACCATCTCAATATCTCTCGGCCGGGAGCCGATGCGCAAGCTTGTTGTAAGGTTTACTGCATTGAACCTTACAACTCTAAACTCCAACAACGGGATATCGGGTTTGATGGGTTCAAGCGCCCAGCTTGCCGAAGACCTCATGTCTGATGTAACTAGAAGAGTACAAGAATTCGAGATTGGAGCTGCTATCAAGGTCAAGCGGTTCATATCGGATTTAGAGGTTTGCGCTCCGTCCACATATGGCCTGAAATCGGCTATATAACCTAGCTCTCATACGACATTTCTTTGTGGTTACTAATGCGATAAAAAGGTACGCGTCGGGGGGGAAGAACCATGGAACTGTGTTCAAGAGCACAATTGGGGAGACCCTAACCTTAACTCTGGACTTCTGTTTAGGTAAGTCTCCTGCCTACTGTAGCTCTGGCTGGTTTCTCTAGTATACAGGATCTAAGATAGTTTGTGAGCACTAACCTCGAGAAAAGCATCCCGGTTTGGCTCGTGCCGAAGTTCACAGAAATTGAAGAGCATGCTTGTACCTCTTTTAAAAGGGGTACTGTGCCCTCTTTTGTGCATATCTTTGGCCGGGACGACGTGGCTCCGCTTCCGAGGACAGAGGGAGTTTTTCTTGCATGCAAAGATGGGGGTGGGGATGCTTTGAGAATCCGGCATGTTCAGATACTTCGTACCTCGACCCCTGTCGCAGCCCCTACCATGAAACCACAGCTGGGCAGGACTGGGGTCTTGGAGCGTATTAACCAATACTCATTACCTAGTACTTCGGCGGCACCAAATACATTCCTCCATCTCATATGGAAATACTAATTTCTCGTTTTGTAAGATAAACCTTTTCTCCCATTCCCCCCGATTATCCTACAAGAGGGATTTCAAATATCATAATACTAAACTAGATTATCCTACTAAGTTCCTGTCGTTGCCGAAGTATCCCCCTGTATTTGGCTCGCTGTTGAGCGTTCATGGAGTTCCGTTTTGTTTCTAGAGAGCTCGGCTTTTCAGACAGATGGCAACTCGTATATCTCCTACTTTGTCCTTAGCTAGTGCCTCTATCGATTCACTAGTTCATCGATCTCTCACCTTCAGTTGCGTTTTATTTGTTGTGTTCTCACGGTTCCATCCATTAACCGTTTCCATGAGCCCTATACCAATCAATATCCCATCGCTGAATTTCCTCTTATAAAACCAGCGTGACCTGTACAAAGCATAACTTTCCGGATTTAGTAAACTATAACGTACTGCACAATAGGGGGGACCCGGAGAGATTACAAGTCGAGTGTAGGAACTATGTATCCTACACATACCAATACCCACACAGTTTGATTGCTTTAGTTTTCTCTGCTAAGCCCATGTCTGTTCACGAAGGCCGTACTATACCGTACCCTCTTTCCTCCTTTCCTGGCTCTATCTCCTTACCTTCACTTATCTTATGGGACTTCCGAGGGGGGTGAGGCGATTTCATGTCAGTTGCCCTTTGAGTTTTTGGTTGCCAGCTGTTTTGCTGTAATACTCACCCCTGTTCGAGCTACTTGTCCCATGCAAGAGGTATCCGAAAGTAGGGGTTGAGGATTTGAATGGGCGCTCAGATACCCACTGTTTTGCGAATTCCTGTTACCGGATACTTCTTGCCTGGGTGGGCAATGGGGGTATGATAGCTGGTGGGTTGTGGCTTATCATGGGAGTTTCAGGAGTGTTATGGATTGTTTTATCTGTTCTGGAGTATGGTACCTGCGGTTTACTGGAAAGGCGCTCTAGATATTTCTTTCTCTTGTCATAATAGGAATGCCTGAAGGAATGTTCAATAATGTTATCATAAAGTTTTACCCCAGCTGTACCCAGCCGGCGCCCGCTAGGTGGGGAAATCAGGACAGGCGTGAAGGTCTGCTCCCACTACAGCATTTACTGTAAGAACTCGAATACCGGTAGTTGAACCTCACACTAAGACGTCCAAAATTCCCTCCCTAGGATAGGGTGAAAGAAATGCGAAAACTGACCACCCTTGCCCCAACCTAACAGAAAAAGAAAGAAGACCCCCCGGCCCCTGCCAGTACTCGTAAAGGGAACTTCGACTCCCTGGGGAAAGGTAGTTATCCGAGTTCCCACGGTGCTACAGATACGCCAAAGAGTTTCGTGGCTTGGTGCTAATGTGGGGGCCAGTGTTGGTATGGAAATTAAGAAGATGTGAAAAGTTACAAGAGCTGTCCACTAGATAGGTCCGATCCTGACTTCTTATTTACGTGGAGCGGGGGGGTTGGCTAGTGTGCTATGTGTGGGTCGTCGGCGGCATGGCGATCCATGTTCACTCCCGTTCCCGGGAACGTGTCTTAAGTTAACCGTTCGGCAATGGGTAGATATCGCGCCTATCTCCCCTTCTTTAGTCTACCCCGCTTGCTATTATAAGAGATAACTGCAGGCGAGTCAGCCGCCAACTTCCGTTTTATGATCGTTGGCTCGAATTCGAAAGCGCTACCCGCCGGCCCCCGAATTTGTGCACCAAGGGTTATGTATCGATATTGCGCTCGATGGGTGGTGAAGAGGCAGCTGACCCTGTGCCGTCAATGAAACTCTAGGATTTCCGATATGATTAAGGACCTGAAGGAAAAAGGGCATGGTGGTACAGTAATAGTGAGCAGCCGCTGAGTTGCAGTACCTTTGGAGGTTTTTTCGTACAAGACAAGGTTATTTTGTTCAATACCGTATCCCTGTCTTGCATGATACTCGAGTACAGTACTCGAGTAACATCTCCCCGGTATTTGAACAGTGTGGTGGGGGGTGGGGGAACTTGAGACCTCTGAAAAGAGCATCCTCCAACCCAAAGAATACCCAATTTCAAGCCGCTAAAGGCTCCTCAACAACCTTTTGCTTTCTGTTTACTTTCGATAGATAGCAAGTTGGCGATTCGAGGGGTCAGGATTTTTAATATATTAACTTCTGGACAGGCTATATCTCACTGAGGTGCAGCGTCTAAGTTTTGTAGATTTTGCGAGTACTTGTAAGGGGTAGTCATCATACCTAATTCTTTACTTGCACTATCTGCTTGCCAAACACTTTCGCTAGCAAAATCTACAAAACTTAGGAGCTGTATGCTAGTGACAACGGCAGCCCCTCCTCAACAATCGTCCTCAGCATCAATCATCAACAAGTGAAAAGTAGCACAACTCAGTACTAGAAAAAGATAAGAAAAATATTTGTTCTGCAAGTTAACCTTAGGGCAAAAGCAATGTGGGGGGAAAATACTGAAAAAATATGGGATTGTAGTTGTTGTGGTAGTAGGCAGCGGTGTGGTTGACCAAGTGGTATGGTAGTATGATGGTTGATTAGGAACGATGATGGTCGCGCCCTTATGATCGAGTATATAATTTGCGCTTTAGTACCGTATAAGTACATCCGTAAAGGTTGGCAGCCAAATTCGTGGCTGGGATTGCGTGAGGGAAGGTAAATTAATTGGTGATTAACTACATCAAGATATGAATTAATATGCACTATGGAGCAAAGCGAATGCTGCCCGTGCTCATGTTTAAGGCTTCCCACCATACGTGGCCTTAAGTTTTTAGGTGGACGGTTGCACATTGTATTATAATGTGGGGAGATGGTGGAAGGCACCTGTATCATTCTTTATTTAGACCGCCCAAGAAACCCATTGACGCCCCTTTTGACCCGATTAACACTTGCCACTCGAGTGCTAAGAAAGCACAAAAAAGCGACGATTAAGTCGGTCTAATGGCAGATAATGAAGTGTTTGTTCCCCACCATTGATGAGGCGCTCCTTCTAATATGATACTCATGATGATCTAGCAAGGTGTTACCTCTCGAGACTGGCGTGACAAGAGCTGCCTTCTCATCCGCGGTATTTCAGATAAATGCAGAGAAGGGCACGAGAACCTTTTACGTCCACGGAGATGTCCTCTCCCAAAATTCTCAGCCTTTCCGAGTCATAGTAGATGGCAATTGGGAAGAGTCAGTAAAACGCGAAATCAACTTGGATGAGTGGGATGCAGACACGGTTGGTCGTATGATCGATTATCTCTATTCTAAGGATTATACTTGGCAGAAGAATGGAAAACTTAAGCCCGCTCCTGTGGTAGTTTCAGAGAAATCGCCTAGTGTGGAGGACTCCTTTCGTGCAGAGCGTCCTTTGACCCCCCTCGCTGGGCTCATGGAATACGGGGGCACTTCGTATTTATCTTATAATAGCTGGGTGTTGGACCACTTCGGTAAAGAGGAGGGATTTGGCGAATTACTTCTGATGCATGCAAAAGTTTATGCATTGGCGAATTACTGGGCAATTGAGGGATTATCGGACATGGCCCTTGATCGTCTGCTGCGCACTTTGCAGGCACTTCAATTTGCTGCATGTGTTCCTGAGCAAACTGGATATATCGTGGAACTGGTATCATACATCTATGAAAACACGTGTTCGCGGTTCGGAAACAAGGAACAGGAGCCAATGCGCCGGATGGTGACGAGGTTCATAGCAATGGGGTTTACAAAGTTGAACTCTGAGGGAGAAATCTCTGAACTGATGGGCACTTGTGGGGACTTCGCTCGTGACCTATCGTCTGACCTAACTAGGAGAATAAAGCTCGCTGAAGTTGGGTCTGTGGTACAGCATAGGTACTTGGCTGGCCTTGAGGTTAGTCGATCTAGTGTTAATAGAGAAGACACAACGGCTTCGCATTTTGTCAAACCCTTTAATATTGGAGCTAATGCCGACGAATAAAAGGTCCACACAGGGAACACAGAGCCGCCGAACTGCGTACAAGCGTATCAATGGGCAAGTCCGAACCTTAATTCCAGGACGGGAGCTGAGTGAGGACACACTAGGATTGCCTTAGAATGGTGCTGGTCTAATTGCTAACATTCGAAAAAATTGCTAGGCCAGCATGGCTAGTACCCTATTATACAGAGGACATCAATAAAGCTTGCACCTCCTTTAAGGCCGTCGGGTATTCGAAGGAGGGATATGACCACCGGTTCAAAATCCCTACAGAGTCTGAATCCGAATATCGTCCATGTCTGATATCTATCTGTGATAAGGATGTCCAAAGCAAGGTTTCACATGTCCAGTTGGTACGGGTGACCAAGGGCGGGCAGTTGGATAAAATACGAAAGCTGTGCATGGCTACAGGTGCCACGAGTTGTATTGTCGGTTCTGCGGATGCTGATTATGTCTATCTGATGTGGAAATAGCTTGGTGTTTTTCCCCATGTGTGACGGCTTTGGTAGCCAGAGCAGGAGGATAGTTTTGTTATTATTACAAGTTGGGGCAGGGTTCTGGATTGATTGTGAGATGGGACCGGGTGCTTGGTTTATGCACTGTATGATGGAGGTGATGGCATGATCGTGTAGGCGAAGTTGATAGGTGAAGGATATTGTGGTGTGTATTCTCTATGGAGGTTGCTAGCTACGATTCACCGTAAGTAGTGAAAGCTCTACATGCGCAACCCTATACATCCGTTCATGCCCTATAACGTTCACCTGTCCACACTTCGGTGTTCCTCCATCACATGCGCGCTTCCTGTTGCCTCCACTCCTCTCTGCTCCTAATACATCGTGCTACTACTGGGATTACTATACCATCACCGTACTCCCGAATTGCTTCTACTTGCGATTTACCGGAAAGGCGCTCTAGATAGGTTTTTCCCTTGTCACAATGGGAATGTGTAAAGGAATGTTCAATATCATGAAGTTTTTCCCTAGCTATGCCAATCCGGCGTCCACTTGGTGGAGGAATTGGGGCATGCATGGAGGTCTACCCCCCCGAGACAGTATTTTCCGTATGATAAGAATTCGAACAATTGAACCTCATGCTAAGGCGTCCAAAATTCCCTCTCTGGGATATGGGGGGTGAAAGTAGTGGCAATGCGAAAGCTAACCACCCTAGCCCCAACTTAAGACAAAAAAAAGATATGCCGGACCTTACCAGTAAAGGAGGCCCCAATTCCCTAGGCCAAGGTAATTATTCGGCTTTTCACGGTGCTACCAGCTGCCAAAGAGTTCCGCGGCTTGGTGCTGATGTGGGTACCAGTATTGGTATGGGGGTTGAGGGGATGTGAAAAGTCAAGAGAGTTGTATACAGCACAGATCCTGACTTCTTGAGCTGATGGGTTTGGCTAGTGTGCTATTATATCACTGGTCGTTGGAAACGTGGCGATCTATGTTCACTCCCGTTCCCCGGGAGCGGGTCTTAGGTTAACTGTTAGGCGGTAGGTAGATATCGCGGGTATCTTCTCTTCCCTAGTCTGCCCCGGGTATTATAATAGATAACTGCAGACGAGTCAGCCGCCAACTTCCGTTTTTATGATGGTTGGCCCGAATTCGAAAGCAGTACACACCGGTTCCCGAAGCTATGCTTCTAGGGTTATGTATTGATATCATACTGGGTCGGCGGTGAAAAGGCAGTTCACCCTGTGCAGTCAATGGAACTCTAGGATTTCTACTGCCATACCGGTATTATTAAGGACCTGAAGAAAAAGGGGACCTGGGTGTACTTGCCGTCCTAAAAGTATCTGGATGCATTGGCTTTGAGACATCTATGTTTGCGCCTGAATGCGCGAATCCCGGCGCCCAGTCGTCTGGATACTTTTAGAATAGGAAAGTAATGGTAGGCGGCCGCTGAGTGCAGTACCAGTGGAGACTGCTTCGTACAAGACAGCGATTATTTTGTTAATTATTCCTGTCTTGTATGATAACGCCTCCCTTGTATTTGAATAGTAGCGTGTGGTATGGGCAAACCTCTGACCGGAGCACCAGCCCGAATACCCATTTTTAAGCCGCTAAGGCTCCTCAACAACTTTTATTCTAGCTTTTAGTATATTTTCAATAGATAGCAAGCTGGAGATTCGGGAGGTCGGGATTTTAACTCGAGTATCATACTTGAGTATTAGCTTCTACGAAGGTACAGCGCCTAAGTTTTGAATATTCCACTAGCAGGGAGTATACCGCTAGTAGGGATTATGGCACTGAATCGGGAAAGGTCGCTTAGGACTGGTGGTCAACACAACACAATAGGATTTTCATGATCTGAGGGCATCCTGTTGCATCATACCAACAATTTCACTCTCGTTGAATGGTCACAACTTGAACCTCGCTAACGGTCAAATACCTGGAATCAGATACCATAAGATCTCAGGAATTTTATGGTATAGCTCCTAATAGTGAACAAAAGAAAAAAGAAACAACTAACAAAAGAAATGCAGAACTAGATCTTCCTACGGCGGCCTATAGCGACAAAACCGCCACAACGCACAAATCTTAAATGTTCAAAATCAAAAATGAAAAGTCCCTCAACCGTCAGAATTCCATAAGCAATAAACTTATTGGTAATGATCATCATTGGTATCATTGGGTATTGGTCAATGAACGATGGAAAATATGCAAAGACCAAGTGAAAAAGACATAAAAGAGATGTTGTAAATAGGAAAATCAACAAGGGTAAAAGACAGGCAAGGAAAAGTGATCGGATAGGCATTATAGAAAAGAAACAAGGTAAAAGTAATAAATTACATCCAACTATGAATGTGAAATTTAGGAATTTACGTGCTCAATTTCCTCCTCTCCGACAAGAGATAAAGTAGCCACCATTCCACAATGATCTGTAATAGCAGGCGTCCAATTATAGGCACCATCTGGTGGGTGGCAGCGAGGTAGTTGAAAACCCGGATGAAAGACCTCATCATGTAGCAATTGGCGAAGCTGAAGGTAGGCGAAAAGATGCTTTGGCATACCGTTGATGGTAATCTCCTCTAATGAGTTCTGTTCTAATTCGATTCCGAGTATTTTAAGCCTCCTAGTGCACCAGGCATGAGTTATGCGAGGCAGGTACTCATTGGGATCTGGATTGAGAAATTGTTAGCAATTTCAATATGCAGTCTCTTTCAGTATACTAGTAGTGAGCAAGAAACCAGAACAAAAGTGCATTTAAGAGCCAAAATGATGAAAAACTTGAAGTAGATATCTTATTTAAATGGTATCTTACCCCAGGAGCTTACTTCTTCTTGAAGAATACTGAGGGTATTAAGGTCTGGAACTGATGTGTAATTGGTTGTTCCATCAGGTGGGGTAAAGTACAGTACTGTTGGCTTACCAGTAGGAAGATTTGGTCGCTGTTTTTTCTGTGAACGTATTCTATGATTATTCCACAAATAAACAAAGTTATGTATTTCCTCACGGATGAGGGGAAAGTAGACAAAAAGTAAAGCGATTTTGTCAGCTTCATTGTCTGTAAATAGAGCAAGACCTGCAAGTTGATCGAAGTATTGCTACGGACGAAATCAAGGATTAGTTCAGAATCAAATACCATACACCTGTTGGAGGGTTAGTCGGCGAGCGCATGAGATTTATCCCCCGGAGAAGCTTAAGTAGCAAACATCCTGTACAATCTATTAGTATATAGCCCAACCCATCATGGGGCACAAATTGTTTTAGGAATTTTACCTATTTTCAAAATACCTACCTGAGAATAGATTCTACTCGCAATATTATTCAAGACTAATCTTTTGGAGTATTTGCCGACTAACCCTGGTATCGGTCTACTTTTCTTATGAATATGAAATTTGATTATACCTTCCAGGCCAGGGTTTGACTCCGGCTCATCTGCCACCACCAGGCCTCAATGCGCTGATTGAGTGTTGAGGTGCCATACCACCAGACATTTTGAAATGGGATCTCAGGCCAAATGGCCTGATGTAATCGCCAGTGTGCGCTGGCCATCATCATGGTCTCGGTTCCGCGATCCGAGCGGATTGAATTTGTTAAAATTCCTGTACTGGCCACTACTTCCAGGTATTGCCTGAGGCAGGATACCCCTGTACGGGTCGAAATTCCAACATAAATCCAAGGAATGTACCTAAGCAACTAGTATTAGAATCTGATCCGAGTAAATAAATAAAACTAGATACACAAGGTAGGGGCAGTTAAATAAGTGATTTGCTAGAGGTATGCATGATAATATCATAAATGACCATAGCGCCAATGCCAAGAAGGATTGCGAACGAATGACTTTTGTGCATGACTATACCTTCTCGCATACAAACTAACATATACCAAAATTTGGCCTAACTCATTATGCAGCCAAGCCCACTACTGCCTGGATAGGACTAAGGAGAGGGCAGACTTGAGGAGACAGTCCACTATGCTCGTCGTTTAGTGTGTGCAAATTTTGGGCTCCCGCATACTGAGTTTGGCAAGTTGGTACAGCTTTCTCCGATCCGTAGCTGAACAACCACTACCTTGCATAAAAACAAAATTGCAAGGTACATAGGGGTACGTGACAATGGTGAATGAGGAAAGGATCACGCATAACCGTGACCACTATACAGCCAGGGTCAATAGTAATTATGGTGGTAGGAAGAATAGGAACAAGTGGTGGGAGTATATATAGGAAGTGTATACAAGAAGCAAAAAATAAAAGATCTTGTATCAGAGTAAAATCAAAGGGATATGATAAAGTTAAATGAAATTAAAAATACCTTGAAAAGGCATCAATTCCTGCATAAATTTCAATACCGTACATACTTAGCTTATGATGGCCATCGATCGACCATACAAAGTTTGGACCAGGTACCAGATAGGCATCACGAGGCGTGCTAGTTAAATGTATACGGCGACCAGCCACGCCAATGGGATCGAGCTCCTTTAAGATTTTGAACATACGGTCTCTAACAACTGGCATACCTGCTTGCTTTAATCTCTGGTATGTGAATTGTCTTCCGTAAAGCATAGTCTGTCCGCTGGTAAGAAGAGCTTGTAGCTTTATACGTATTGCAGAATTGTGTGTATCAAATTGACTATGGTCAAACCGGCGCTACATGCCTAAAGCTAAGTGGAGTCTCCCTAACCTTGCATTCTTTATCTTAGTACTAGTGTCGTGGTTGCTTCTCCCCTCCATTATGGTATTTTGGCTAGTGACTAAACTTGAATACCTACATGCGTAAACTCACATTATATCCTTCAAGAACTAAGAAGCGGATAATTTCCTTATCCTTGAGTCCCATGTTGTAAAACAAAACCCAAAGTCGCTGAACAAGTTATTCATCCTCAAGGCCAATTCGCTCATTTTTGCGAAATCTCCAGCCGTGAAGAGCTCTTTCCAGTGACCGCAGGCTTGGTAAATCCAATTGGTCGGACACTGAACCTACAGGAAGTTAATAACGGTTCATTTCGTGATTAGAATCATAATCATGCATGCCGAGAAGACTTTTACCTTGCTGTATATGCCGACTACTATCCCGTTCAAGCTTGGTACCTAAAGCATCGTACGTGTCTTGCAGTGTACGATTCTTAAAAATATACCAGTACCAGATTAGCTCCTTGTAAGAATCCATAGCGACCAGAAAAGCAAAGTCTGTAAGCAAACTACCCTGTCCGAGTGCTTTGGTAATTATTGAATCTAGACAAGACACGGTAAGATATTGAATATATTTTATGGACTCTTACCAACTTCTTATAGTAGACTGCTATCGCTGTGGCAAAGTGTTGTGATTTCAACTTTCAAATCCCAGCCTACCTCCACATACCAAATTCACCTTGCTGTATTTAGCGTACACTTCTCATCTTGATCCATATTGTCCTGAGAGTTTATTCTTTAAACTTATAACATTCACACTTACAAGTATGAACACCACTCAGTCTCAAGGTTCCAACTCGCGCAAGTCGGTCTCTCCACCAGCGGATATTAGTAATGTATTGCCACATGGACCACAACCCTCTACAAGATGGGAATGTCCAGCACGCTATGAAACTAACCACAAACATCAAGATGGACCGCCTCTGTGTCGTTATTGTGAATGCTGGAACCCAGCCCCATTTCCAGATGGCACAATGCCTATACACCCCACAAGACCTGTGCACAAAGTTCTCCCCACGGCTAGTATCTCAGATCAACAGTCAGCGCATCTTGGATCGCATCTTTTGAAACCATCATTCCCTCCGGACGAGGAAGTGCTTACAGCATATAGTGGCTACAACCTTCCACCAGCTCCAGAGTCTGGAGCTTTGAATTCGGTTTGTAATATCAATTCTTATAATTAGTTTTTACCCGAATTCAGGACCGAGCAACTAATTTAAACCTTTTACTACAGCGATCATTTGCTTCTGCCTTATCTACTGGCAAGCTCTCTCAACTTACCTCACAATTTCCAACATTGAGAAGTAATGCCACCGTAGTGGAACAATCGCGATTACCATTAAAGCCACACTCCAAAGTCCGCCCTCAACTTCCAATCCGCAACTTCTCACCCAATATCGCTCCCAGCACAGCACCCACAGGTAACTCCTCCAGCTCTAAACGTAAGGCCAAGCCCCTATCTGGAGGTGTTCCTACAACCCAGGTACCGCAATGGCAGTTGCAGGTAATTTGTGGCCCAGGCCACGATCATAACAATTTTGAATCTCAGCGCGCTGGAACAAAGTTCAAGCTATTTGAACTTATTGGTGAACAGATTTGGCGCCCAACCCCCCTTATTCTAGATGAAGTTGTACAATGCCCCAAGTCAACTACCAGTCTTGACTGGCTAGACTTTTTGCGCTTTCGTGTTTTAGATAAGACTACTCCATGGGAACAGTGGTCCAATATCTACATCAAGGAACACTATGGACACAAGCCCTTGATGCGTGATTGCTACCTTACTCATGGTTGGAACAAGCTGACAAAATCTCCAATCTGGCTTCCACAAGAGGTTCAGAATTCAGGATCTTTGCGGTCAATTCTACTTCAATGGTTCTCATTACCAAAAGACAAAGTTACTATTGTTTTTGAATATATTGACAAGGATTCTGTTCGGGCTGATACTCAGGTATAGGAAAGACTTAGTGATCTAAGTCTTGAATTTTCTGATCAAGAAGTCATAGGAACTATCTCTTTCGATTCCCCTTCACCAATACCTACTCTTCAATCCTCGTCTTCCTATCAGCTTCCTTCCTCTCCCCCGCATCAAACTACTGTGACACTCTCTCCTCAGGAGTCCGGGTTGAATGCTGCTGGTTCCTATAGGGTAATACCACCACTAACTCCCCTGCATGAGCTAGAGCCTCCCAATTATCCATTATCAGACTCACTTCCAAAAGCAAGTTCAGAGTTTGAGTTTCCTACCGTCCAACAACTTATTGCCACCAGTTCGGGTTTGGCTCAGGATCCTAGTGGCATTTTAACCTCCATTCAAGTTACCTTACGCCCCATGGCCCCCGACTCCTCCTCCTCGGCACTGTCAACTATTCCGGATTCTCCACAAATGCTACTGTCTTCCTTAGTTGTAGTTAATACTTCCCAAAACCCTCTTCGCTCCACATCCAAGGTTAGTAAGATTAATTTTCTCTTTATAATCATAATTTGTGTATTAGAAGATAGATTCTAATTTTCTTTATAGCGTAGTCGGCTTCAGCTACCAAGTTCATCACCACCGCAAGAGTCTATTATACCACACTCACACTCTGAGGCTCTAAGTTCCTGAGTTCTCCGTCCACGAGAGGGTAGAGAGCAGGCACCTAAGCGGGTTCGCTCTGCCTCCTCCTTGAACCAGCCCTAGTACATTTCCTACAACTATTTTTTCCTATTTCTGTTTCTATAAGAACTTTCTTGAAAGGCTGAAGATGCGATGGAACGGTTTCTCCTCTTTACTGGTTATGTAACTGCCTATGTGCTTTAAGCTGTCTCACATTTTTTCAACATCACCGATCATCTCTTTTTTTTTTTCTTCCCCATTTCTTCTGCATGTTCCTTATCTATCCCCTATGATACCCATGATGACGCTTGAGTTAACTGCTTACAAAAGTCTGATGGTTGAGGGATTTGTTTGTTTTTCAATTTAATTTTTTATTTTGAAATTTGAAGATTTGTGCGTTGTGGCGGTTTTGTTGCTATAGGCCGCCGTAAGAACTAGATCTTCCCCCCTCAGATAGCTTCAGTTCAAAATAAACTGACAGTCTCCTCCTCTGACTCCCACACCGCATCCATTCTTAAAAAAAAAATACTCCCAAGGTAGCAGCTGGCACTAGCAGCTACCATTCCGCAACCACTCAATAGCCCGCTTTCTATCCTCTGCCATAAAAATGGCCTTCAGATTGCTCATCAGGCAATACCAATTTTCTCTGTTTGCCACTGTCATCTAGAGTGCTGGACTGACGCTAATCTCAACACAGTTGACAAATGTGAGGCGGTGCGACTCATGAGGGCTGCACAGAATGGGAAGGAGAGAGTAGTCGGGATGATGCTGGAACTGAGCGACGTTAATCCAACGGAACTGGCCTTGATGGGCGATCACGGCTCTCCTGGGTTGAGAAGTGCGGGCATCAAGGAGCCGTGAAGATGCTGCTAGAACAGAGTGACGTTAACCCCAACAGAGGACGGTTGGAGGTGATAGAGGATAGCGGGGGTTATGGTGGATGTCCAGGGACATAGAGAGTGGCCAAAAAGAGTGGAGAATACCAGTATGTTGGCTATCTCCATTAGAGCTAAACAATGGACATCATTGGATGCCCCCCAACCATTTTAGAGGTGTTGGAAAATGGCTTTTAGAAACAACTGAGTTTCAGGAGGGGAGAAATAGTGAAGAGAGAGCCGACTCGGATAAACTATCTGGTTTGGCTCTGGGTATCTTAGTGTGGGGAAAATATGCCAGTGTGTTGGGAAAACATATCTGAGGTAGGTGGGAGGATTGGTTTAAGGAAGGCATATCGCTAATCGCTAAATATACTAGTTCCCTAATGATCGATTGGCTGTGTGATTAGGCAATGAATGAAGATATTGCCGTTGCATGCTTATACTGCAACAATATTTCTCAGCAAGACTAGACAACCACCAATATGATTGGAGCAATTTTGAAGTAGTTGCTCGGCAGAAGATGGTGCAGAATGGCTGACCACGGTAGAATCCCCAGCAAGAACTGTTCATAATGGGCCGTTTCCGATGCAGACGAAATTTTCCAAAATGTGCTGCTTCATCAGTTCAGTTATTATATATCATACCCGGGCAAGTTACATACCAGGGTGGCGGACGGTAGCCTGGAGAGGTGGAGAACAGCCAGAAATGGCAGAGAATGGTCAGAAGGGGGTAGAAAACGGTCACGGGTGGTGGAGAATAGCTGGGGACAGTAGGGAACCGCCGGAGATGAAGGGAAATGGCTGGGGGTAGTGGGAAATCGCCAGGGGTGGAAAATGGCTGAGAACGGTCACGGGGGTAGAGAATGGTTGGGGATCATGGAAAATGGCCAGGGACAGGAGAGAATCGCCGGAGGTGAAGGGAAATAACTGGGGGTAGTGGGGAATCGTCCGGGGTCACGGTGGGAAATGGCTGAGAATAGTGGGCACGGCAGGCAATAGCAAAAAATAACAAAAGACCTTACAGGACAAAGGATGCGAGTAGTGTAGTTAATACTTGGTGAAAAGACCATTCGCATCTATCACAGCCTGACACCGTGCCTGCATGCTCTCGATAAGGTCCCGGAACTCATGCTCTCCCACACTTTCCCAAGCGGTCTTCACTGTCGCCCTCAACCTATCATAGTAAGTCATATTCTCCGGATCATTATCCTGAAGAAAATTCTTCATAATATGCCACACCTTCTCGATAGGATTTAAGTCTGGTGAAAAGGCAGGCCAGTCAATAACCTGAATTTCCCTTTCCCTAAGCTCTGTTGAAGTATCTCCTGCTGCATGTCCCGGTGCTCCGTCCTGCATGAGCATCAAATGTATTCCATTTCGACAACATAGCTCAATATACTCATAAATAACAGGTACTGTATGTGCACAGTAGCTTTCAGAATTGATTGGGCCCCAATCCTTTTCCCAAAATATGCCTGGACCTTGCATATCACCATGAAAGCAGCCCCAGAACATCCATCCTTTCCATCTCTGATGTTTTTCTACTATGCAAGTAGGATCCCACTCTTCTCCAGCCCCCAAGTACGAGTATGTCTCCCTCCAGTAATCCATGTTTCATTAGTCCAGAGAATTGAATTCTACTGTTCCTGAGTCCAGTTAACATGCTCCTGCGCCCATTGGAGTCTGATTACTCGGTTTCTTTCAGAGATTGGTGGTTTTCTCATAGCTAGACACCGGTGAAACCCCTTCTTGACCAAAGCAGCTCTTATTGCTTTTCTTCCCACTCCCAGATCCAACTCATCAGCGAGCTGTTGAAAAGAAAGTCGCCTATTCAAGTTCCTGGCAGACATCCATACATATCCAATAAGATCTTCAATTTAGGCTTGGGTAAGGGAGGGAGGGCGACCCAGTCTCTTGGTTGGTGTAGGCGGTGATGTGCATGCATACTGAATTTGGTGTTGGGAAAATCTGATCTTTTCCTGAATTTGCCTATACCTCCAACCTATAGAGCGCAGGAGCTGGCAGTCGCGTCTTTGGTCTCGAGTTAAGTGCGGCATATTGGTTGATGATTGAGAAGCGCAAACCGTTGCAAAAAAACTTTCACATCTTTAATCTACCGTCACGCTAGTACTTCGTTTACTTAGTTTACTGCTATTATCCCTGCTAGTAGACCACCCCCTGCTAGTGGAATATTCAAAACTTAGGCGCTGTACCTTCGTAGGAAAGCTATAGCCCGCGGAGGTATAGCGCCTCAGATGTGCAGATTTTGCTAGGTAGGGGGAGCCATCATACCGTACTCAATTCCCTACTTACCGAACACCCTTGCTAGAAAAATCGAGCAAGCCCTTTGAATACCATGCGCTTGGCGGTCAACCCTTTCGGATACCATCGACCGAGAAATACCATCGGAAAAGCGAAACCTTCACACGGGCAACCCGCATTAGAGGCATTCAGCCCCGGATTTGAAAAATGGGTATGCAGGCTTTTCGAGTCGAAAAACTTTAGTGTGTGTAACGCTTTTTCGCAGACAAAACTGACAGATCAACTAGAAACTTGGCATTCGAAAAACGCTCTTTCAATCCAGGGGCTGAATGCCTCTAATATTGCAACGAACAAAATATTTATACACCTTGGCATATCTCTTGTCCCTCAAACAATGCAAAGAAATTGAAAAAAGTTACAGAAAAAGTAATGAATTACTTTAACCCTGCTGGTGTTTTTATAGAATTTTCCTACAATTTTTTAGTGATTTTCCAGGGATTCTTGGCGTGGGGGGGCCACTATGAACCTACCACTCCCTGAAGAGTAGACCAGCACACAGGAAGCCATTCTGAGGGTGGAAAAATAAATATACGGTAATTGACTGCATTTAGTGATCCTTGCACTTTATTTTTTAATTCCTCTTTACTATTTTATGGTGGCCGAAGAGAGTTATGGTTCCATGCAAAGGTTTCGCTTTTTCGATGGTACCGCATTTTCTGGTTAAGCTCGTTTTCGCGCTAAGATTTCAGAATAAGGTATGAGTCAGAATTTTTCATAAAGTAACGCTTCCAGGTTAGTTGTTTCCCCTAGATAGATGGCAAAAGTCTCAGAATTAACGCCCCACGGTAAATATCTATGAAAATCCTACCCCTAAAGGCAACTCTCTGCCCAAAGAAGCTCTCGTATTTCGCCACACTTTCTTTTGACCTCTTAGCGTGAAAACGAGCTTAACCAGAAAATGCGGTATCTCTCGGTCGATGGTAAGTTATCCGAATGGGTTGACCGCTAAGCGCATGGTGTTCTAAAGGGTTTCTCATCCGTAAACTGTTCAAAGGTTGGCAACAATTTGCTGCTGGCATTGGCGGGGGGCACAGTTGGTGGGTGGGGAAAGCTAAATTAATTGGTGGTGAACCGTCTTGGGATACAAGTTAACATGCATTATGGAGCAAAGTGGGTGTCGCCCGTGCTCATATTTAAGGCTTCCCACCGCACATGGTGATGAGCACAGCCTGACGTGCCTCCACTGATAACATGATTGGTTGGCAAACGGAGAGACACAGCATCCTTAATTGGTCTTAGGTTTTTGGGTACGATACAAATTGAACCTTGCGTTGAGCTGTTAGTTGGGTTGAGCCGTGAGGCACTCTCTTGGGAGTGCCCCAGGTTGCGAGCAAGCGAGCAATCGGGGGTTGTGGCTCCGCCACAACCTTGGCACGGTTAATGTGAGAAGATGGTGGGAAGGCACCTGTATCATTCTTTATTCAGACCGCCCAAGGAACCTACCGGTACTAACACACCTTTTGACGCGATTAACACTTGCCGCTCCAGCGCTAGGAAAGCACAAAAAGGCGACGATTAAGTGGGTCTAATGGCAGATAATGAAGTGTTTGTCCCCTCATCCTTGATAAGATGCTCCTTCTAATATGATACTCATGATGATCTAGCAAGGTGTTACCTCTCGAGACAGGCGAGACAAGAGCTGCCTTCTCATCCCCGGTATTTCAGATAAATGCAGGGGGGGGCACGGGAACCTTTTACGTCCACGGCGATATTCTCTCCCAAAATTCTCAGCCATTCAAAAACATAGTGGATGGCAACTGGAAGGAGTCAGTAAAACAGGAGATCAACCTGGAAGAGTGGGATGCAGACACGGTCGGTCGTATGATCGATTATCTCTATTCTAAGGATTATACCTGGCAGAAGAATGGGAAATTTAAGTCCGTTCCTCTAGCGGTTCCAGAGAAATCGCCTAGTGTGGAGCACTTTCGTGAACCGCGTCCTTTGACCCCGCCCACTGAGCTCATGGAGCACAGGGGAACTTCGCATTTGCCTTATAATGACTGGGTGTTGGACCATGCCATTCAAGAGGAGGGATCCAGCGAATTACTTCTGATGCACGCAAAGGTTTATGTACTGGCAAATTACTGGGCGATTGAGGAATTGCTGCGCCTGGCACTTGATCGTCTATTGCATACTCTGGAGGCATTTCAAGTTACTAAGTGTGTTCCTCAGCAAACCGGATATATTGTCGAACTGGTATCATACATCTATGAGAACACATGCTCGCGTTTCGGAAGCCAAGAACAGGAGCCAATGCGCCGAACGGTAACGAGGTTCATAGCGTTAGAATTTACAAAGTTGAACTCTGAGGGGGAAATCTCTGAACTGATGGGCACTTGTGGGGACTTCGCACGTGACCTATCGTCTGACCTTACTAGGAGAATAAAGCTTGCTGAAGTTGGGCCTGGGATAGAGCATAAGTACTTGGCTGGCCTTGAGGTTAGTCAACTCAATGTTAACGAAGAGGATGGTTTCACATTTTGTCAAGCCCCTAATATTAGAGCTAATGATAATAAATAAAAGGTCCGCACAGGGGCCTCGCAGCCACCAAACTGTGTACAAGCATATCAGTGGGCAAGTCCGAACCTTAATTCCGGGACGGGGGCCGAGTGAGTACACACTAGAATTGCCTTATAATAGTGCTAGTCCAAGTGCTAACATTCGAAAAAATGGCTAGGCCAGTATGGCTGGTACCCTATTATACAGAAGACATCAATAAAGCCTGCACCTCATTTAAGGTGATCCAACATGGACAAAAGGGATATGACCCCCAGTTTAAAATCCCTGTGGGCCTCGAATCTCAAGGGTATCCGTGCTTGATATCTATCTGTGATCAAGGTATTCAGGGCAAGGTTTCTCATGTCCTGTTAGTGCCCCCAGGCATGGAGGTGATAAGCATACATGACCGGTATATGGCTACAAGTTTTATAGCTTGTGTCCATAGTCCTGCGAGTGGTTACTTCTACCTGATGTGGAAATAGCTTGGTATTTTTCCCTATACGTGACGGCTTTTGCAACCAGAGCAGGAAGATAGTTAGGTTATTGTTGGGAGTTGGGGTGGGGTTCTGAATTGATTGCGAGGCGAGACAGGTTTCTTGGTTTATGTACTGTATTCCCAAATTACTTTTACGATACGACTGCCACATTGGAAATCTTGATCCCTTATTGCCTCAATCAGCGGCTTGTGCTACGGGGTATATGCTATCATGGAATTTTATGCCCTAGAGAGTGGTAACACCTGAACACCGGAGACTCAGATGGGATGACACATGGTCCTATGTTTATAACAAAAACCCATGTTTCCCTACCTCCTGGCCAACATTCCCAACACCAACTATTTTTCACAAAGACCGTGAATAGATTATATATTCACCGTATTGGGACTTACCTATATGGGTGGGCACCGGGGTATGACCGCTGGGACATACATAATATCGGGTAGAAATGGGAAATGGTATTTCAATATCCCAAGAACCTTTAACATAATTTTCGAAGACATACAATGAAATGAACTTGGCACGGAGTATATAACTGTCCCCCTTGGGAGAGGAAAGAATGGATATATCCCACATCCTACTCGAACCAAGTAGCCCAGTAAATCCCGAGATAACTTGGTGCTGGGGCAGGGTATGAAATAGGAATAATACCCAGCAAGGGAAAGGTATCAACCTGCTAGATAGCATTCTAGCCACTCTGGTAACCATAGTTTTTATATAATAATTGTTGGTAGTCTTCAATATTCGATGTAATATACTCGAGTAATGGAGGATTAATAGGAAAAAAAAGGGACATGGATGTAGTGGTAAACAGCTGCTGGGTGTATCGGTGGTGCTAGAGATTTCTTTCGTACAAGTACAAGACAGGTATTATTTGGTTCGCTAATTATTCCTGTCTTGTAGGATATAAGAACACCTCTGTAGTGTTTGAACAGTATCGTGTGGTGTGGGAGGCTTCCGACCGGAGCACCCTCCAACCCTAAGAATGCCCGATTTTGAGCTGTTGAGTCTCCTCAACAACATTTATTTATATTTTCGATAGACAAAATGCTGGAGATTGGGAGGTCGGGATTTTTAATATATTAACTTCTGGGCAGGCGATGATAGCCTAAGAGGTTTAAAGGTCGGCAACCGGACCGGATTTGCTGTTGGGATTGCCAGGGGGCACAGTTGGTACGTGCGGAAAGCTAAGGACCCGTTTACCTATAGACGGCCGTCTAGCAACCGGAGACGCCGACCGTTAAGGAAGGCTAGACGGTGGGAGGTATAGGGTGAATGGATGGGTGTGTGTTTACCTAAATATATAAGTACCGTCTAATAGTTTGGTGTGAAAAATTCGAGGATGTCAGTTGAGACGCCACCGTCTAGTTTCACCACCAAAATGTCAGAACTAAACGGTTAGGTAAACGGGCCCTAAATTAATTGGTGATTAACTACAAGTAGGTTAGGATATAAGTTACCTGTAACATGCGACATGGAGCAAACAGAATTTCGCCTGTCCTATGGTTTAAGGCTTCCGCCTTATGTGGCTAGGAGTGCAGCCTGATGTGCCTCCATAGGCGATACGATTGGCTGGCAAAGGGAGAAAGATGCAGCATCCTTGCGCAATGGGTCTTAGGGTTTTCAGCGGACCGTTGGATATTGCAATCCGGGAAGATGAAGAGAAGGTGCCTGTATGATTATTTAGGCCCCCCAAGGCGCCTATCGACGCACCGTTTGACTTGACTAACGCTTACCGCTCAGGTGCTAGGAAACACAAGATCAAGTGGGCCTAATGGCAGATGATGGAGTGTTTGTTCCCTCATCTTGATAATATGCTCTTTCCAATATGATACTCATGATGATCTAGCAAGGTGTTATCGTTCGAGACCGGCGAGACAAGAGCTGCGTTCTCATCCGCCGTATTTCAGATAAATGCAGAGAAGGGCACGAGAACCTTTTACGTCCACGGGGATGTCCTCTCCCAAAATTCTCAGCCATTTAAAAGCATAGTGGATGGCAATTGGGAAGAGTCAGCAAAACGCGAAATCAACGTGGAAGGGTGGGATGCAGACACGGTCGGTCGTATGATCGATTATCTCTATTCTAAGGATTATACCTGGCAGATGAATGGGAAATTTAAGCCCGCTCCTCTAGCGGTGCCAAAGAAATCGCCTAGTGTGAAGCACTTTCGTGCACCGCGTCCTTTGACCCCGCCCACTGGGCTCATGGAGCACAGGGGAACTTCGTATTTGCCTTATAACGAGTGGGTGTTGGATCACGTCAATAAAGAGGAGGGATCCGGCGAATTACTTCTGATGCACGCAAAGGTTTATGCATTGGCGAATTACTGGGCGATTGAGGGATTATCGGACCTGGCACTTGATCGTCTACTGCGGACTCTGGAGGCATTTCAAGTTACTAAGTGTGTTCCTCAGCAAACCGGATATATTGTCGAACTGGTATCGTACATCTATGAGAACACATGCTCGCGGTTCGGGAATCAAGAACAGGAACCAATGCGCCGGACGGTAACGAGGTTCATAGCATTAGAATTTACAAAGTTGAACTCTGAGGGGGAAATCTCTGAACTGATGGGCACATGTGGGGATTTCGCTCGCGATCTATCATCTGACTTAACTAGGAGAATAAAGCGTACTGAAGTTGGGTCTGGGATAGAGCATAAGTACTTGGCTGGCCTTGAGGTTAGTCAACTCAATGTCAACGAAGATGATGGTTTGACATTTTGTTGAACTTTTAATATTGGAGTTAATGCTAATGAATAAAAGGCCCACACAGGGGCCTCGCAGCCACCGAACTGCGTACAAGCGTATCAGTGGGCAAGTCCGAACCTTAATTTCGGGACGGGAGTTGAGTGAGGACACACTAGGATTGCCTTATAATGGTGCTAGTCCAAGTGCTAACATTAGAAAAAATGGCTAGGCCAGTATGGCTGGTACCCTATTATACAGAAGACATCGATAAAGCCTGCACCTCATTTAAGGTCATCCCATATGGACAAAAGGGATATGACCCCCAGTTCAAAATACCCGTAGGTCTTGAATCTCGAAGGGATCCGTGCTTGATATCTATCTGTGATCAAGATGTTCGGAGCAAGGTTTCTCATGTCCAGCTGGTACAAGTGACCATAGGTGGGATGGGGTTCGGGGGGGGCATGCATGCCAGTGTGGGAAACATACGGGAGACGTGTAAGGCTACAGGTATTACAGATTGTCTTCTTAGTTCTGCAGGAGGTGGTTATCTCTATCTGATGTGGAAATAGCTTGGTATTTTCCCCTATGCGTGATGGCTTTTGCAGCCAGAGCAGGAAGATGGTTGGGTTGTTGTGGGTTGAGGTAGGGTTCTGAATTGATTGCCAGATGGGACAATTTCTTGGTTTATGTACTGTATTCCCGAATTGCTTTTACGATACTATTGCTACATTGGAAATCTTGATCCCTTATTGCCTCAATAGTGACTTGTCCTATAAGATATATGCTGCCATGGAAATTTATGCCTAGAAAGTGGTAGCGCCTGAGCGCCAGAGACCCGAAGGAGATGACACAGTCCAATATTTACAACAAAGACTCATTTTCCCCTACTTCCTGGCCAAAATTCCCAACACCAACTATATTTCATAAAGACCGCGAATAGATTATATATTCATCATATTGGAACTGACCTACATGGGTGGGCACCGGGGTATGACCGCTGGGACATACATAATATCGGGTAGAAATGGGAATTGGTATTTCAATATCTTAAGAACCCTTAACATAATTTTTGGAAGACACACAATAAACTGAACTTGGTGCGGAGTATATAACTGTCCCCCTCGGGAGAGGAGGGAATGGATATATGCCACATCCTACTCGAACTAAGTAGCACAGTAAATCCCGAGATAACTTGGTGCTGGGGCAGGGTATGAAATAGGAATAATACCCAGCAAGGGAAAGGTATCAACCTGCTAGATATGATAGCATTCTAGCCACTCTGGTAATCATAGTTTTTATATAATAATTGTTGATAATCTTCAATATTCGACGCAATATACTCGAGTAATGGAGAATTAATAGGAAAAAATGGGGCATGGATGTAACTTAGTGGGAAGCAGCCGCTGAGTGTATCGGTGGTACCAGTGGAGATTTCTTTCGTACAAGTACAAGACAGGGATTATTTGGTTCGCTAATTATTCCTGTCTTGTAGGATATAAGAACACCTCCGTAGTGTTTGAATAGTATTGTGTGGTGTGGGGGAAACCTCTGACCGGAGCACCCCCAGCCCCTAACCCTAAGAATACTCAATTTTAAGCTGCTAAGTCTCCTCAAAAACATTTATTTTGGCTTTCAGTATATTTTCGATTGACAACATGCTGGAGATTGGGGAGATCAGGATTTTTAATATATTAACTTCTGGGCAAGCGGTGATAGCCTGAGGGGTCTACATATTGGAAGCCAGATTTGCTGCTGGGAGTGCCGGGAGGCACAGCTGGTACGTGCGGAAGCTAAATTAATTGGTGGTTAACTGGATTAGGATGTAAATTAACATGCAACATGGAGCAAACAGAATCCCGCCCGTCCTGTGGTTTAAGGCTTCCACCGTACGTGGCCCGGAGCATAGCCTGATGTGCCTCCATAGGTGATAGACTACGATTGGCTGGCAAAGGGAGAAAGATGCAGCACCCTTGCACAATAGGTCTTAGGGTTTTCAGCCGACTGCCCGATATTGCAACCCAGGAAGATGAAAAGAAGGTGCGTGTATGATGATTTAGGCCCCCCAAGGCACCCATCGACGCACCGTTTGACTTGACTAACGCTTACCGCTCAGGTGCTAGGAAACACAAGATCAAGTGGGCCTAATGGCAGATATTGAAGTGTTTGTTCCCTTGTCATTGATAAGGTGCCCATTCTAATATAGTAGTGCTTATTTAGCGAGGGTTTGACCCTCAAGTCCAGTGGGAGAGAAGCGGCTTTCTCATCCCCGGTATTTCAGATAAATGCAGAGAGGGGCACAAGAACTTTTTACGTCCACGGCGATATTCTCTCCCAAAATTCTCAGCCATTCAAAAGCATAGTGGATGGCAACTGGGAGGAGTCAGTAAAGCGCGAGATCAGCCTAGAAGAGTGGGATGCAGACACGGTTGGTCGTATGATCGATTATCTCTATACTAGGGATTACGCCTGGCAGAAGAATGGAAATTTTAAGCCCACTCTTACTGTGGTTCTAGGGGAAGCGCGCATTGCTGAGCACTCTCCTGACGCAGTGCGTCCCCTGACCCCCCTTAGCGGACTCATGGGACACAGGAGAAAACCAGGGCGGTCTTGCCGGTGTAATGACCAGAAGTTGGGCCATATCGAGAAAGAGGAGGCATCGGGGGAATTGTTTTTGGTGCATGCGAAGGTTTATGCTTTGGCGAATTACCGGGCAATTGAAAAATTATCGGAACTGGCACTCGATCGTCTACTGCACTTACTGTCGGCATTTCAAGCTACTGAATATAATCCTCAGCAAATTGGGTATATTGTGGAACTGGTATCATACGTCTATGAGAATGCATGCTGGCGTTTTGGAAAACCAGAGCCAATACGCCAGGCGGTAACGAGGTTCATAGCATTAGAACTTACAAGGGCGAATTCTAAGGGAGAAATCACTAGACTGATGGGCGCTTACGGAGACTTCGCTTGCGATCTGCTTTCCGACCTGACTAGGAGAACAAAGCTTACTGAAGTTGAGAGCGAAACGGGGCATAAATACTTAGCTGGCCTTAAGGTTAGTTACTCTGACTATAACGAAGTGGATATTTTCACTTTTTTCTTTCAAACACCTAGTAATAGAGCTAATACTAATGGAAAAAAAGGCACACACGGGGACTTTGCAGCCATTCAATTGCATACAAGAATCCCAGTGGGGAAGTTCGAACATCAATTTTGGGATAGGAGCTGAGTGAGAGCACACTAGCATTGTCTTAGAATGGTGCTGGTCCAATACTAACATTCGAAAAAATTGGCTAGGCCAGTATGGCTGGTACCCTATTACACAGAAGACATCAATAAAGCCTGCACCTCGTTTAGCGTCATCTCAGATGGAGAAGATGGATATGATCACCAGTTCAAAATCCCCTTGAACCTCGGACTCCAAATGTATCGGTGTTTGATACCTATCTGTGATCGAGATGTTCAGAGCAAGGTTTCTTATGTCCGGCTGGTACGAGTGGCCGGTTCCGAGCAGAAGAATGACATACAGGAGCGATGCAAGGCTACGGGTGTTACGGCTGAAATTCTTGGTTCTACACATCCTGATTATCTTTATCTGATGTGGAAATAGCCTGGTGTTTTTCGCCATGCATGACGGCTTTTGTAGCCAGAGCGGGAAGCTAATATCGGATCATCAGTCTCGCGGGGTGTGTTATGGATAAGGGCTGCTGGTTGTTGGGCAATCGCTGTGAGTTGGGGTTCTGTATTGATTGTGAGAGGACTGGGTGCTTTGTTTATTTACTGTATTCTCGAATTACTTCTACGATATGATTGCTGCATTGAAAATCTTAAACTGCCTTTGCTTCCATAATAGCGGCTTATGCCATAAAGTGCATGCTATAATGGAATTTTATACCTCAGGGAGAGGTGACACCGGGATGTTGGCGACTCGGTGGGGATGATACAAGGGCTAATGTTTACAACAAAAACTCATGTCCCCCCCAGCCCGGGCTGACATCTACAATATCAGCTATGTTTTACAAAGACTGCATAGGTTATAGATTTATCATAATGGAGGTTACCTAGGTGGATGGACATCAGAACGGGAGAAGGCTCCCATGATTTGCGAACCGGGGCACGACCACTGGGGCATATACAATGTCCCGGGTGGGAATGGGGATGGATATTTCAATATCCTAAGGACCTTAGCATAATTTTAGAAAACACAATAAACTGGGCTTTGTGCGGGGTACTGTACCCCTCTGGGAGAGGAGAAGATGGATGTACCCTACCGGAACCAAGTAGCGCAGTGAATCCCGGGACAACATGACACTAAGGCAGGGTATGAAATAGGAATAACGCTCCGCAAGGGAAAGGCATCAACCCAGTGGACAGCATGTACCTACTATGGCCAGTATAGTTTTTATGTAATAGTCTTTGGTAGTCTTTGTTCCATGGGAAATAATGGATAATTAATAGGGAAGATTGCGGATTATTGAGCAGTTGCATTGTGCAAGAGAGATACCATAGTAGTCCTACTCATAAACAGATAGGAGGGTTTTGGCCTTGGCTGAGGGGGGGATAATATTCTTCACAATCAATGTCTGAAGGTGCATGTCTTTTATTCTGCGCATACCAGTATTACTCAGTGTTCCGAACTGTCCTGCCCGTCCGTCTTGGAAGTAGGGCTGGACGGGCCGCTAGTGGTAGTCAGTCTTTCTTCGAGTCCATGGATAGGCTAGGGCGGATGGAAGTAGGACCGGACGTCCTGTGGTGTTTTTTTGTTACATCTCTTTGGCTGGTATGCTCAGAAAATTCAAGCTCATGATTTGATCTCGCTGATAGTTTATGATCAGGCAAGCCATGTCCCATGTGCGTAAACTAATAAGCAAGGAAGAATACATCTTTATGAAATAAAAAAAAGCCAAAAGTGTTTGCCAAATTAGAACCCAAAAACCACGGGCATGAATCTGCAATGCCGCAAGCATATCCTCGCTGGAGAGGGCAATAACACTGTCGCCGTCGGAAAGTTCTGATGCTGGTTGCAGATGTCCGGATCCGGGAGGGCCAATTGGGTTTCCCGGCAACTCTTCTGGAAAATCCCAGGCATTGTGTTGCGCGTCAACTTTGGTTCCATCAGTTCTTTGGCTTTGTTGCGACATCACCACCTGACTATTCCCCCGCGCAATCCCGGCCGTCCTGCCATCTCCCCCGCCGTCCGCCTAAGGAGCCGCTTTCCCGTATATCTCACTATACTAATAAAGGCCTAGCGTCTAGGGCCCGGTGGTCCCAGCCTAGCCCGGCAGTCACCCGAGTAATTTTCCCTACACCAGACCATGGCTAGGGGCCCCGTCCCGTCTTCTTGGAATTATCCCCGCCGTCCCTGTGGGCCCCCTGGGCGGTTCGGAACACTAGTATTACCTCGAGAGAGTAGAAATATTGATGTGAGCCCCTAAACTACCTTACTGGTTGTACTCTAACCTTCTAGCCAGTCTGTGAAGAGTATCAGGATATCTTCTGTAAATTCCCTTCCTTAATATAAGCAAATATTTTTGGGTATAAGTAGTTGAAACGGACTCAATGCCCGAGAGAAGAGCACCAGTGGAATCACTAGGATACCTATATCGAGTAAGTACTTTATTCAATAACAGTGAGAAGAGTAGAAGAGCTTGCCCTGCATATTCGGTAGGGTGGATGTTGAATGGCGGGTTGATCACTGTCCGCAGCAATAAGGAATTATCCCTTTCTACTCTTAGATGGCATAGTTAGGCTGCAATGGTAATAACATCCTTCTGCTCCGCCCTCATCCCCTCCTCCCCCCCCCCAGCTTCATATCGAAATAGTAACAGGAAACACTAGTTGTACACACTCCCGAGTCAGTAGCGGGCACAAGTGACCAAATACGCACAATATCCAGTGGGTGGTTTAGTCGACATCCAGCCCGTTACCTACGACTTGAACGTCAAGTTCCCCAGGAGCCTTTCAGTGGAAAGGTCAAGCTCCAGCAGGTAGGCATCAACGCTAACATAGAAATCGTGCCTACTTTTCCCTCATAGAGGTACATCTTGAAGGCTTCGGGCATCTCCATTTCTCCTTCCCCTTAGATCTTAGGTGATGTAGCCCCTAGAATATATTTCCGTTCATGACACCCCCGGGGAAAAAAAAACTGGCTTAAGATCCCGAATGATATCCTATGAAGATCAACACATAGACCCTGTTGCACTTCTCCCGGCCTGTTAGAGGCATAACTTAAACTACGAAAACATTCCACTTCCTTCGCCCTTGCTGTGGCGCATTCCTATCGCCGGTGCCTTGGTGGATGTTGATACGGGCGGAAGGCCGCCGCCGACTATTAACCTCCCCACCGAAAACAAAAACAGGGAGAAGAAGCTATCCGGCTACCTACCTGGAGAAGAGGCTTCACATATTTTAGCTTTTACTGCGTCCTTCTTCTAGTCTACATTCCTCCCAGTGTGACGGCTCTCGTCCGGAAAGTTATTACAGCTAGGTTGGGCGATTTTCCCTAACAATGTTTCCTATTATACCTTCCAGACAAATTCATTTATCCCACCGTTGGAGTGAGAAACTACTTTAAATGCCGAAAGCTGCCATACTTGTGCCACTATTCTTGAGTTGGTTCCCAGGTTATGTTAAGAAATATGTTAAAGATAAAGTGTGTATAATGGAGAAAGAGAGAATGAATTTGGACTTGCTCTTGCTACTATCACTTCCTAATACAGTAGAACTACTCTTAATATCATAATGGTACGTCTCATAGAGTTCACCTCGAACACCAAGAATTGGGCCCGACACGAACCCACTATTACCACCCCGACGCTATCGTGGATTACTTACTGCACTAAAAGGAGCCTGGTGAAGAGATACTGCGATAATCTTCACAAGACATCTGGAGGAAGAGCCCTTTTATTTTTCCCCCTTTTTAATGAGGCTAGTTAGCTCTATGACAAGCCCTCGAATCTCTTTCTTTCGTGTTCGGGTTCCCCTGAGGGGAGCTTAGGGTATACAGGTTGCTCCCGCATTGAGTGCTATATAGTCTACTACGGTATTGTTGGTCCAGGGCGTTATATTTTGTGCGTACGCAAGAAGGGGTATATTAAATCTCTTTCTATGACCCCCGAGTGACGATTTGTGATGCCGATATGGGGCTCTTTCTTGGGACCCATTATGCCAGGGGGTCACACTCGAATAGGAGAAATCTGCAAGATCTGCCAGTGAGGCGAATTACGGCCCAGTTTATCAATGTATTTATTGAAACAGGTATCATACGTGGGATGTTGGGTCCTGGGGAAGGGAGTTGGCGGGCTTTAGTCGAAGCGGGGATACCGACATATTTACATATCCGGGAGTTGTCAGCTAGCTTATTCCTGTCTGGGAGAGGCAGTGTTGTTGTTCGAAGACTAGAGCGCAGGTTCTGCCATTCTGTGATAATATTATGCATAACGTTGGGGTTTATTCGGTTAGGTTTGTGTGCTTGTCTCCTCCGAGTTGCCTCTATTCCGGTAAATTGGCTCAAGAGATAACACAGGTCTTTGCGTCTTATGGTTGCAACTTGGAGTTACTTTAGAAATCTATTATCAGGGTAAGATAGTGATTGTTGTCACAGGAATTGAGCAATTTAGCTCCAACTCTCCCTGACCGGGCACACTCGGCTGAGTTTTATACAGTATGATAATAATATTATCATTCTAACGAAAATCATTATTTGCGTGAAGCCACTCTAAAGCCCCTTATCCTCCTTTCTCTTTCCCACCATACTCTCCCCTAATTGCACTCCCTCGGTGCCCCCATTCCCTCAGGCTTCAGGGCCTTAACAGCAAAGCACCACTTCGTCAACCTCTCAGGAGTTACGTCCCCTGCATCAATGCAAACCCCAACATACTCCTTAAATGCCTCAAAACCACCCTTAGCCAACTCCATCACCATCGAAGACTGGCACTTATTTCTCAGATACCACGCCGCCGCTGCATAAGTGTACTTCTCCGGCAAGACCAGCGCACGAATAGCTTTCTGATCCTCAACAGGGATTTTATCCATGTTGCTAAAAGTCACGTTTAGGGCCGTGCCGTTGCCTATTCTCAGGACTTCTGGCTTCAGGTCTGGTTGTGAGAATGCGTAATCATAGATGTGTGGAAACATTAGCATTGCTTTTGCTGTTGCTAGTTAGCCGTGTTTCTGCCAAGCGGACAGGGAGGGTGTTATCGCACTTCCTTGCCCAGGGCGCCCGGGGAAGTGGTTGACGTTGTAAGTGAAGTCTCCGCTCTCTAATGTCATTAGCCCTAATAGGGCTGCTTTCTGGCCGAGTGTTGTAAGGTAATGCTTCGCGAAAGCGGCGTTGATTTCTTTGATTGCGTCTGGCGCTGGGTGGCATTCTTCTGTTACTGTTGGGCAGATTTTGGGTGCTGCTGCGAGGAGTTGTTGTGTTGTTATATCGGGGATGGTATTGCTTGGGTTGAAGTCATAGGGAGCTGGGGCTCCGAGGGCGGATGAGAGGATGATGCCTAGAAGGAGAAGAGAGGAGATGCTTGGTACCGGTAGCATTTTCTTGCTTTGTCTCTGGGGCGTGGGGCACTTCGGGGGTGGTTGTGCCGTATGTAAGTGGTTATCGGCTGGTGGGCTAGTGAGATATCTTAAAGAATGAGTGAGGGATAGAGGGGGTGGAATGAGTGAACGGAGCTTCTTTAAAGAGGAAATGCAAGGTATCATACTACAGTCTACCTAGCTCAAGCACTCTACCCTCCCCCGCTCGTGGTATAGGATTTTCCAAAATAAAAAGTAAAACCCCGAAAAAGCAAACAGGGTCCAATTCGAATTGACCATCGTCCGCCCGCTAGGTTGCCACCATAAGACCCTAGAGAATGGGAGAGAATATAATATCCTGTTTGCAGATGAGGCCCTACACACTTTGTAGACCACCTCTAACAGTTGTAATAGTCACAGTAGTGCACAGTAATTGGTCCCCATTCCCCTACAGTCGTGAAGCACAAGTTTCTGTATTAAGAAAGTGATGTATCCCCTTATTCTGTAAGCACTTAAATGCAGCCCCCGCACAGCCAGTTAAATGGTGAGACGGATCGTGAGGAATTCGAGTCAGCACCTGCTTACCATGCATGCATTCATTTTTTTTCTTTCGTTTTTCTCACTTGTCGTGCGTTTATTGTACGGTACTAGACTTTACGACGTGCCAGGTCCCCGGATTAGAGCAGGAATGTTTGGTCCCGGACACTTGTGCTCATACAGCACTTTCCCGAACACCGCGTTTCGGAATCCATAGAAGCACATATCCCAGCAGACTCATCTACCCCTTACTGCTGTTCGCGGTAGTCCGGACTGCAAGGCACTGGACTCTCATTCCAGATCCCTATCTACTGGAGCGCAAACTAAATATTCGGAAGGCGTGAGAACCAATAGCTACCCGCCACCAGCAAGACCTTTTCATAGAAACAATGGTGATGTCAGCTTTAGTGATCTGAAATCAACCATCGTGAAACCCAATTCCATCAGCCATCCGCTCCCTTTAAATACTTCTTTCTGAAACTCTGCTCGTCTGAATGATTGTTGTTCACAGGAGGGGGGAAATTTGTTTCACGCACAATTGTAAACGTTGGGCTGGACTGAATAGTACAAGTAGCTCATGATACCGGTATGGTGGTTGACATCAGGAGGGTTGCTGCAAAAAGTGTTGCCGCTCGCCCGCCACTATTGGTTGTAACTCCTTTCTCACCTTTAATTTGTCTCAGAGGATGCTTTAGTGGGGAATTGACGTCTATCCTGCCCTACAGATTTCACCAAGCCACTGGGCCCAAACCAACTCCCGCTTGGATACTCATGCGTCCAATTATACCGCATCACCTGGTTTTTCGCCCGCTGGTAAGGTGGGGGTCGCCTACAAGTACAATGTAGACCAACGGCGTTGCACAATGTGATGCCTTATATAATCAGGATCAGGTGTGTTTCATTACTACCCTTACTCCATCTTTAGGGTTTAATCTATAGGTTATAGTCTATGAAAACTGTGACAATTTATATGTATGATAATATGATGGAATTATGATACGTTGAAATAAGAGTTTTCTTTGTAATCTGTCTCAAATTCGCAATAAAACCCGCATTCGCTTAGCCCTTTATGGCTAAAACCGGGCTCATTTCGGCCCCCTCCTGACTGAATTGAACGTTTTGCTTCAGCCGCTACTTTATTTCAACGTACTGTCGGGCATGTGGATAGCCTATGAGTACTCGAATATATGGCGGCCAGTTACGTTGATGACTCTCATGACGCGGCCAATAGATCTCTGTCCTGTATTTGAGACCCTTCTATACGATAGCAATCAACAAGGAAGGACACTGCCCTCAACACCTTACCCGAGAGGCCTCCCACAGTACCGTACCGGTACTAGCAGCCTCCGAATAAAACCAGGTACAAGTGCCATGGGGGATGTTTTCCAACAAGACTTATCTTGCAGGGATGTATAAGACATAAAATTCCTTGTGTAGAAGAACATCGATAGGATAACTAAAGGAAAGAATAAGTGATAATGATACGGTGAGAGAGCGGAGAAAAATATGAAAAAAAATGAAAAAAGTATAATAATACAAGCAATTACCGAAAGAAAGGTGAAAAGAATGAAAAAAAGGTAATGAAATCCTCCTTAATAGCTGGAATAGCCACCCGAGCGAGCCGATTTCCTCTACAATGTGCCAGAATGTCTGTGCTGCATGGTCATGCAAGCCCCATACCTTTGAGCACAGTGAACCAGTAATTAGAGTCCTTTCTGGGGTAATACTCCTGGAGACTGGTTGGAGAATGGGAGTAGGTGAAGAGTCTTTGAACTAATTGGACTGATAGAGGAGCAAGAATGTGCTGCCTGAAGACGGTTGTACGGTGGATGGGTTGGAGCCATAGTGGTATTCTACTTTTTTTTATAAAAAAAAGAAAAGCCTGTCCTATTTTACAACAACTTCAGTTATTTTATCTCTCTTTCCCAGGAGGGGCTCTGGTATTATTTCTTTGAAAAACAGGATTTTACCAATGAGGCGTTTCGCCGGTATTCCCAAGGCCACGATACACTATGTCTTGGTGTTCGGTATTTCGCTTTCTCGACCCATCATCCTACTAATTACTTCGCAACCCTCGTACGAAAACATCACCCATTGCACTTGTACAAGTATGATACCCGGGGATATGCTTTCGTACGCTACAGGGATAGTTAACGGGCAGAATAATCCTTGTCTTGTACGGGAACATATTCGTGGGTACTTGTAATGCGGTACCGGTAGTTAGCCTGAAGCGCTAGTGTGCCTGCTGGAGTAATAACCGTACACATTGGGCATTCCTGATACTAACGCAGGGTCGGTCGTAACTCGCTAATTAGGGTGGTTGGGAGGAAAAGAGTTATTAGTCAATTGTCTGCAGCCCCTGGAAATTGGTAATCAGAATATGATAGAACGGTTAAGGCCATCGACGGGGAACAAGGGAAAACAGGCTAATATGGAAGTCTTGGAATCTTGGAAGTCTTGCGTGTTACAGCACGAGTGATATTTATCGGATAAGGTTTTTGTAGGGAGTGAAGAATAGCACTGCTGAGCACGGGGTTATCGTTTTTGTAGAAGGTTTTAGAGTGGTAAGGCAGAAAGTAGCCCCTTATCTGTGGGCTTTGGGGCAATTTTAAGCATAAGCACTTGGATGCCGGGGTTATTCTATGAAGATTTCCAATGAACCGGTTTTTAAGGTACGGCTGGCCTGCTTGTTGTGGAAGAGAAGAAATTCCGTGAAGGGACAAAGCCCACTCACCATTGCCATATTTGATTTCCCTGGAATTTCCTTGCCATGTCCGGATCTGACTTTACTCCACTACGGGTCATTGCCCAAGAAACCCAATCGAATAAACTTCACTCAAAGCCCCCTGCAACCTCCCGGTCTATTCGGACGTAATAGAATGGGTTGGTTTGGTTTGGGTTGTAGTTTGTACAAACGTTCCGCTTGTTACTCGGGGATTATAATCACTCCGGGATAAGCACCTACTGTATAGTCCAATGCACATTCTACGGATTTGTGTTGGTGCTCGGGCACAACTTGATAGAAATCGAATGTTGGGGGGGAGATTGTGGTGTGGTAATGGGTTGATTTAAAGTATAAATTCTCCATGCCCACCTTACTAGCAGGCCCGGGTGTGGTGCTAGTAGTGATTAGGGTGAATTATTGGTTAACACCGGCGCGGTGCTGGAGCTGTAGGCCCTGAGGGGTACAGTAATATGGGGATGGGGTGCAGGAAGGTGTTGGCATGACGGGCGCATAGAATTTGGTTCCGGGGCTGCGGCTATAGCTGAGTTAGCACAGACAGGTTGAGGGGAGAGTAGTTGCTACTCTGGAGAAATCAGCACTATATCTACGCTTTCCCTTCGCGGATGTACTGTCAATGGTCAACGAGTGATCATCCACTACCCGCGACACATACGAGTAGACCAAAGTATGTTCCCTGCCCGCACCCTCCTCCCTCTCCTCTTATCCCCCGCCCAGGCCAAATCTAACCCAACAATCAACCACCCTCCACCGTCCATATGTATGTGCGTCCTTAGATCCCCTGAAGCTCGCACCTATGCCAGGACGCCCAAACGACTGAGGCGCGGGCGGAATGCTCCTGCGAGCCAATTGTGGTCTTAATTTCAGCATAGCATCGCCTGCGTCGGACCTTGGTTGTTTGTTTTTACAACCAGTACGGATCTCAAGATTTGTTTTCGGCGTCAGCATATCAGAAGAGGGTGTGAAATAGGTTCCTCCCCGGCCCTCAATCGCGAGCGATCTGAGCCAGGGTGTTGGCGACTTTGCCTGCGCGTCCGCGGAGCAGGAGCACGCAGCTGCCGCCACCCAGTCGTACTGTTCAGGAGGATGGGAACGCATATAAGGGGTTGGAGATCACATTAATGGGACCTCGTTTCGGCCACCCCGGTGAAACAAACCCCAAATAGAGAGAAAATGATCGTCTTTATTGCTAAGCACTGCAAAAAATATAGACCAAAGGAAAGAAAGTCAACGTCCTTCCCGTGGTCTCCAGTCACTACCGGGGTTTCTGTTATATAACCCATAAGCTTCAAGCCAGAAAAAAGGAAATTATATGTGGAGAGCGTTCTCCATGGTTCCCTTAACACACAAACCTTCAATAACACATCTGTGAGTGATCCAGACACCCCCCGTTGGCACTACGAGTGTATCCAAGCACCCATTGAACACTAGTAATTTTCCCGGCTAGTGAAGCCATGATATCAATTCAAGGCCCCTGACGCTTAATGTGACACGTGTCGTCAGTCACTGAAACAAATTCCCTAGGGAGATGAGTCGAAAGAGGATGGAAGGAGAAAAATGGAAAGAACAGAGTAACGGAGGGAAAATCCCAAAAGCAACGGGTATTCCGACTCCGGGCATTGAGAAGAGAGAGCACGAAACTGCTTACTACATGACAGAGTACAAACATGCAACTTCAGTACAACATAACAGAATATTCATATCCGAACCTCAGTAGCCGTGTTTGCAGCATCTGGCTACTGATCTCGGACCGAGCACGATATGCAGCCCCCTACGAAGAACCCGCAGGCGCAGAATGAAGGCGCGGCGCCCTCCGAACCTCCAACTTCTCTCCTTCTAGCTCCTCAATCATTTCTGGGATCGCAGGTTCAATCTCAACTTGACATACCGGAACTGGATAGACCGGTCTCGGCCTCTCCACCACCACAGCTCGTATTACAGGCACCTCTCCAGTGGGCCCCCTCCAATGCGGACATGTCTTCCCATGCCCTTCATTCCCCACCGCCCGAATAACCGCATAACTCGCCCGGCATAGCCAACACCATTCACTCTTACACCTGCACGTCATATGATCGCACCCATCCACCTTTTCAACCCGCGCACCACAGCCAGGACACACCTTCGTCATCCTTTCCAGAAGTTCCTCGTTCGCCCGGTCCTCATTCTTCACCTCTGCGCATGTTCGCGATGCATGCCAAGGGATACGGCATGTGAAGCATGACTTTTCAGAGCACAGAGGACAGGTTACTATCGGTTGCTCGCTCTTGCTAGAATGCAGTTGACCACCGGGGCAGGAGGATTTCAAGCAGGGCCGATATTCCGGTATCGAGAGGAGGTAAGTTCGTAGGAGGTAGTCAGAGTATGCGGATGCGAGGGCGGGGAACTCCTTTTGGACGTATTCGAAGGTGATTTCACTAGGACACTCGGGGCATTTTGGCGGCGGAGAGGAGGCGGTGGTGGTTTTGGAGGGGAGGGCAGCCTCAATGCAGATTTGGAGACAGGGCTTGCAGACGTTAGATCGATGAGAGCAAGACCGCGAGATTGTAGGACTAGCAGAGGAGGTTGGTTTGGATTCAATGCATATTATGCAAGCGAAGCGGGGGAAGGCTTGAGAAGCCATTTCTGTCTACTGTAAACGCGCCGGAGGAGGGAGATGGGTGCCCTCGGATTCCTGGTGTTTGAAGACACATTTGTCGAGGTGGGTGAGCCTGGGTCTATTAATACGAGGCGGGGTTATCGGGAATCCCCACGTTCGCCGGTGGCGTGCACCAAATGAAGCTTAGGCTGCCGATGGAAGGCCTGAGAGTTGTGAACGAGTTCGAGTCTGGCAATACTGATTGGTTGGGATGCAAGTTCCTTATCACACTCAGACTGCCAATTAGGAGCTCCAGTATCTGTTATAGTACCAAAATTACTGTTGGGAGTGAATCATCAACAGCCTGAATTATCATTCCCTGTCAACCCCCGGAGTGAAACCAGGTGCGTGAGCCATAATGGAGTCTATCTCTATCGCATGTCACAGACAATCTGATGGATGGAAAGCATAAATATGTGACGATAATCTCTCAAAGCGCAGTATAGACCAGGCCTACAGCAAATACAATCACTATTATACACAGTCTTCTCAGCCTTGTACCCCGGACAACAACTAACCAAAGTAAAGCTAACCATTCCCCATCTCCCTATTAAGGGAATCAATTTGCTCCCCAATAATCCTCTCAAACAATCCCGGCTTGTCGCCGCCCTCATTTTCTCCCCCATCTCCCCCATCCCCCCCATCTCTCCCATCTCCCCCATCTCCCCCATCTCTCCCATCTCCACCTCCACCTCCATCCCCGCCCCTCCCCATAGCCGCGATGATCAACAAAGTGCTGACGAACGCCTCCTTAAGGTAGGCAAATGAAAAGCCTGACGTCCACTCGGCAATCCTCTCGACGAGCCCATCGCCAAACTCAATCTCGTCATTTCCCTTAAGCTTCGCCTGCCAGTAGCGGCAGTACATCTTCCTCTCCTCCACATTGGGCATGGGGAAGAAATACTTCCTGTCGAACCTGCTCGGCCGGTTAACGATTCCCGGGTCGAGTGTTTCCAAGTGGTTCGTCGTGCCGAGGACCAAGATGCCGTCATTCTCGGCTATTCCGTCCAACTCGTTGAGGAAGAAGGAGCGGTTCGTCGGATCGATCAGGCTGTCCAGATCCTCGAGGATGAGTACGCAGGGTGCGAAAGCACGGGCTTTGTCAAATGCTGAGGCCATCCCGTACTCGTCGCCCATGTAGGATTTGAAGGATTTTACGTAGAGGGAGGGGTAGGATATTGATTTCATCAGCGCTTTGATGGAGATTGTTTTCCCATTTCCGGGGGGTCCGTGGAAGATTATACCACGCTTCCAGGGGACGCCGAGATGCTTGTATATATCTCTGCTATTGAAGAAGTTTTCTACATCGGATCGTAAGCGGTGTTTCATCGTTGTATCCAGGATTACGTCTTTCCAGTCTGCCTTTTGCACGCTTTTCCATAGCACGTGGTCCTTGCTCCAGACGCCATTATTGAACACGAGGATTTCCTGGTGTAGTTCCATGGTGTAGGCACATGCTTGCAGGACTATGTCTTCGACGTCCGTCTTCTCTTTTTCGGAATGGAGGAAGTAGTGTGCACGGATGACGCTATACCCCTCCGGCCAGGTAGCGAAGTAGTAAACATACCCCTTCCCATCCTTGCAGAGCATGAACTTTGCAAAGTCGATAGAGTGCTCAATGCTTCCGGGCCCATTTGCGCGGTGGGGGGATGGTTGGAAGGTAAGCTTTGAAAGAATGGGGTCAGACTTAGAAATTGAGGGGGTTAGCGTAATCTTGCCGGTGCCGGAAGCGTAGCCGAATATGTCGCAGTTGTGGTCCCGACAGACGGTGAGTTTTTGGTGCGGGTGTTGGGCTTCGATGGCAGCGCGGAGGACTAGGTCAGTAGAGACGGTTTGTGCCGAAAAGTGCCTTGTGTAGGAATGGGCGGGGGGGTCGGACTTGTCGCGGCGATGTTTGTCCGATTTGGACTCTTCGACGAGGAGGTAATCGTCCATGTGGGAGTCGGCCAGTGGTGGGGGGCTGCCAGACCTAGCGGAGTATGAGGTACCGGTAAATGTGGGGAAAGTGTATGGGGGAGATGAGGAGGGCTCGGCGGTGGCGGGAGCCAGCTGTTGCTCGCGGGAGAAGATAAAGCGGTGCATTATGCCTATTTAATGCAATCTACAATATCACCGAGACAGTAAGCCTACTTACAAATGACAATGAAGCGGATTTCTACTACACCGCTTCAATGGAGAATATGAGGGAAGAGAACAAAGGTGCCTGTGAGGCGGGGGGAGGAAAGAGTGTGGGGGCAGAAGGGGGGGATTGCCAGAAGTATTATATCGTTGGGAAGGCTGCTAGTGACTAAAGAGTACTGTGTAGCAAGGTATCGAAGGATGACAATTATTGTGATAACGTAGATAGTTGGCAAGGTTGCCAGGCCTTGGGTGGGCATGGTCGGGATGAGAACCCGGGAACTCGAGGCTGTGTTTGCGCGAAGATCCCGTTGGTCGGTTACACAACCTGTCGCCAGGGGTTTCGGGTGAAGCTCCAACCACCTTCTTTTCTTAATATTGACACCGGTAGATCATCATCTCCACTTTTTCACCCTAAGGATGTTTCCCCCGCTACAGCAGTTATGCTTAGTTCGCTAATATGAACAACTACTCTCTCAAGGATATTTTTGCTTGAGGATGCGGCTCGCGACTGGGAGTCTCTTGTGTTGGTGAGCTTGAGGTTGTGCGGCCGGTCTTGTTGCTTGGACCAGCCCGTATGGACAGGGGTTGGCTCGGTATCACAGCCCAAATATCCCCGCCATTAGTGTCCACCGAGTGATGTAAAGTGATGGGACGGACTTACTATTGTACTGTACCGAATGCATAAGTACCAGCGAATTTCAAAAGCACCAAAAACGCAGGTCCTCTGTGCCCGGTGTCTGGATACCCTCTGGATCCATAGATACTGTGCGTGCGCACTCGAATATACCATTATCCCAAAAGGAAAAAGTCCCTTCCATAAGATGGAAAATTCTAGGAAACGGAAATATTAGCTCTACGCTCGGCCACGTGGAACTGCGGATGGAATTCCTTATACCACCTTCCCTTGCTTGGTACTACAGTACTGCAGAGTGTCGGGGAGTACTGTAGTAGAGACTCCTGTGGCCAGCAGGAGATCGGCCTCAGACTGCACATGCCCTGAAACAACCATCCCCGTCTTTTCAGCATACGTTTTTAGCTATTGAGTTAACAAAGTTACAACCAGTCACAATTAGCAGTCAATGCGCCGGCGTTCCCACAACCGACCTTCTGCGGCGAAATTTGAATAAACCCGAAATGATACTAATGTTTAGTGAGGGGGTGTGTGGCGTGACCACGTCTGTGGCAACTCAAATGATTATAAGCTGTAAGGAATAACCGAGTGGCCTGTGATGACGGCACTTCTTCTGGCTCAGGTCCATGAAATCGTATCTGATGGCACTCCATCAACTTGCCAAACAGTTCATAGAGGATCACACACTACAGGTAGGGCCAGCATTATTGTTGTGGTTATTATTACTAATGAATCCAGCCCAACACCGGCAAAGCCTAGAAGAAGAGATAAGTAATCTCCCAAAATGGCTAACCTCTGTACCCTGCGATCTCCGGGCAATGATCAAGGAACATATCGGCAATCCTTTTCAATAATGGTCTACGAATGCAGGGATATAGCCACCCGAAGTTTAGTAAATACGTTCTAAACGCCTGCAGGGGGCGACCGTTGTAACCACCTTTGGGATGCGGGGTTCAAACCGAAATAGCTAGGGTATAGAATTTAGGCAGAACTCAAATACCCCAGCTTTCCCCCCATTACTCTATATAAATCAACAACCTGTTCTCATTCATCCTCTTTCTTGACCTTCGGGTTAGGAAAGTCCCACCAATGCATGAATTGCCATTGAAGCATGGCATCAACACTATGATAATACTTGTAACCTAGCATAGTTCCCTACGGTGCAGTACATACCGGCCTTAGATTCCTGGTATTGCCATTATAAGCAGCCATTTCAAATTAGAAAAGGACGAATTCAGGTTCAACTATTTTAGGTATTCCCCTACAAAACACCCCCCCTCCCCGCTTCCCTAAATTGGAATTCCCACTTCAGCAGGCATAAGCTATCCCTCGATAAGATTTGGAAAACTCCATGACAGAGGGGGAGTAAGGAGCAGTCTTTTTTTTATATTTATTTTTTTAGGCTAGCAAATAGACAGCAAAAATCAACCACCAGCATCACCACAAATCGTTTCCCCCAACAAGTATCAAAAAGATAACAAAAAAAGAAATTCCACCCCGAATCAATCCCAAACGGCTGCTTGGTCTGGGCAGACCTTTATAGAGCCATTGGCCCTACTATAGGCAACTTCAAGATCAGATTTGCTACTCCAAGAAGTTCAAGAATAACCCACCTGCTCAAAGACAAGATCTGATAGGCCCGGCACTGCAGAGGATACTCTCGAAGCACATCCAGGGGTCCAAACGGACCATACAGATGAAAATCTGCCAGGATCATAGTCAGCACTACTAGAATATTTCATCTTGGATAACTTCTACTTACGCTGAACCAGCAGCTTGCGGGGATTCTGTTCCCAAGGCAAGCAATGAACCTCTAATCCTACGTTAGCAAGTCCACCCTCCCAAAGTGTCTAGTCGAGCAGAATGGGCCATACGGCTGCACGTAGCCCATATCTCCTAATAAAGTTCCAGATCATGCAAGCCTTATTACAAGCCAGAGCTGACCCAGAGGCGTCCCCAGCTGCACTCGCAGCCGCACCCGCAGCATCCAATGCCGCGCCATCAAGTTGCGCACCGTTAGCGTCGAAGGCACTGAGGGCCAGTTGGCCTGGGTTGTCGTTGACAACTATGGTGCCCTCAAGCTTTCCGTCACCGTAGATCGAGAAGGTGTATTGTTTGCCGTCGGCACTCTTCTTGGTGCGCACACCAGTGAAGCTGGCTTCGATGGCAGTGTCTGCGTCTTGGGGGAAAGCCGCGGCGCTGACGAGCGTTGCAAAAAGGAGGACGAGGAGGGTCTTGAGAAATTGCATTTTTGGTGGGATAGACGGGTGATGAAGAGGCTGGAGATTCCTTTGAAGATTGTTTGAGAAAATTGGGAGATTGTTCTTTGTTTGATGAAGCTGCTGATGATGGTGCTCTCTGCGGTGAGGAGAAGGGCCTTATGGATGTAGGATTGTCTGGTTTATATAGACTATTCTGACTCCCCTCGGTCCAATTAGCGAGCGTGAAGGTTGGAGCATGCTGCCTTTGGAATACGAATCTCATCGGAATCTCCGTATGTTGGCTCATCCCCAACCTTCATCCCTCCTGCAAGGACTGTGCCCCCCCTCGCAACATCTGCTGACATCCGTGAGCCCGTCCCAGGTCTGTATAATCAAAATTGGAATTGACTTCGTATCAGCTTTCCGCAAATGGTCCACCTCAGTAGGACCAAGAAACAATGAATATCAATACCGCAGCTGCAGCTTCTGATAGCCTACCATCCAAACAATTCCTAAGAAGGTTGATTCCTCCTAGTCCCATAACAAATAAGTTTTCCCCTTCCTAGTATATCTGTGCACACCCGGGGCGTAGGAAACCACGATAAGTAGCGGATATAGTTTGGTTCCGCAACCTAGAATGCTAGGGAAGCCCAAATGGGAAGCCACAGCGAAGGATAAAAGATACCAAAGGGTAACTACGATGATAATCTATCAAACAAATTAGAAAGCGCTTTACAGTTTTTCTAAAGTTCATCAGATATAAAACTTCTTACGATTACATAGGAACTACACGGGCAGTCTAACACGATATATTTGAGTCTTGGCATTCCCACATCCAACCATAATTAGTGAGCTAACAAAACGGTTAACCAGCTATTACGAGTACAGTATACATGAAGGCTGACAGCCGTTACGATACTTAAGACTTATTGCCGATTGCTACCGGCCAATCCTCTTTACTTCAGGCAGGGACCGCGGCCTTCAGCTCCGTGTCTTAGACAAGGCCCACTCGTATACGCCCAGTAGTGCCACCGTAAATACTCAAAAACAAGAGAAATATGCTATGTCGTTGAAATTCCCCCCTCTAGGATAGGATCAGAGAAATCGCCGCAAATTCAGCCCTCAGTTGAAACAAAAAACAACCAAAGAATACGCAGGACGTAACCTGAGAGGTAATTTCAACGTCCTGGCACATTTCTCTTGTGTTTGAGTACTTACTGTGCTGTACACGTATGCACTGCCGATACCAGGAGAAGGCTTATCCAGAGAAATAGTGATATGTGGATAGTTTACTGCACTGGTAGCCAAGGCACAGAGACCAATCCATCCGTCCGGTACAGTATTTTGTCACAGGCAGGAACCAGGAGAATTGCGGTAATACTGCCATAATGGGAATGTAACAACATTAAGCCCTGCTACCCACTACCACTACCACCACCAGTAGGAGAAACCATTCCAGAATTTCGATCTCCTCCCTCCCATTGTACTCAACCCTACTTTAATTTAATTCTCCGAACGTGGTTCAAGCCCAACAGTCTCAGCGTAAAAGGGAAAAAAAGGAAGGAAACCCCCCAGGCAGTCTGGGAGTCAGTGAGCGGAACAGAGCAAATCACGTTTGAGCCAAGATCTGCAAGACAACCCGATAAAATCCAAATGCGGCCGCAGGAGTATGATTGATAGCCAATGCTACTGCCGGGTTAGGTAAGTAGGCATCAAGTTCTCACACGTTGCGCTTTTGCCGCGTTCTCACTTCTGTTGTACTAGATGAGTGTGGTTTAGCTTTCGGGCATCTGCTTGAAGTGGGGATGGTGGTGGGAGAATAGGCTACTTTGTTGGATGGTGTGGTTGCGCTATGGCATCAACATTGGAAGAATGAATGTTCATTGTGGCAGTGAGATCGCGCAGGGCTGAGAGATGTTGGTAAAAGGTCAGGAGAAGAATAGATGGGTGGCACTCATGAGGGTTACGAGGTTTAATGGTCTACTATATTACATCCAAGTAACGCGCTCGCACGACAAGAACTTCTTCGAGGCGTCTAAGGGGTTGTGGAAAACGGCAATGTTCATTTGGGATACCGGAAAACTCAGGTGACCACCTAATAATAACCAGCGTGAGGATCCTGCACAGGATGTATTAATCCGAGTGATGATACGTGAGCACCCAGGCACTTACTCTTGGCACTCGAACCAGGCATAGTACAAACACAGTATCGTATCAATGCACAAGACTAGAATAGCATAACCCCTTCACTTGGCATCCACCCTCCAAGCCCCCAAACCACGCATTCCTCACCTCGGCAACCCTGATGCAAAACTACACATTCCCCACGATTACCACCACCCGTTGGCGGTGTAAGACCGAACCAACTAACGCCTCTACGAACGCACGCCAAGCATACCACACACTAACTAGGTTGCCCAGTTAGAGTAGGTAAGCGCAGGAGAGAAACTCCTCGTGTAAACTAGACATCCGGAGTGCCCGAGATTCTTTCTTTCCTGACACAGTATATTTTGCAATGGGCTCGTATTTGGGTGTGAGATAGGGTGTGAGAAGGACATGATGTCGGCATTTTCGTTGGAGGTGCTTATCCCGTTGGAGGGGAGGGTGGTGGCAGTGAGGTTCTTTTGCATCATTGCGGAATGTCGACCCAGGGTTGCTCTAGGTCGGAACTGTATAATATTAGCAGTGAAGTTAGGTCTCAGTGCGGTATCTGCTATTTGGTACTGCTCTGTATCCTGGTATGCTCGAGTCTGTGTTGTGGGAAGAAGGTCTTACACTGCAGAAAGGTCTCCAATACGAATACGGATAACTTACCACGAAGGGTTTGCAGTGAGCAGGTATGTGACCCTACAACCAAGGTTTGGCAACATGGAATGATTAGAGTTTGTATAATACGAGAGATAAAGTTCTCGGGAGAGAACCCGCACACAACAGAAGGATCTTGAACTGCTACCAGCGAAGAGGCTCTTAGCTTCGTGAAAGGTAGGACCATCGTAAGCAAATGGGCGCGCTCGTAAGTATCAAAAGACTACCGGGGAGTAGCTGAGTTACGTGACAGACAATGTAACATACCACAAACCGGAAAGGCACAACTTCACTGCCCAATGAAGGCATGTGAGAATCCCCCATCGCGGGAGTGCCTTGATTGAAACTATAGCACAAGATCCCGGGCTCGTATCAAGGGCACTATGTGGCAGGCGCCAGGACCACCCAAAAAAGATAGAGTTTAAGACAGCAATCGCCACTCAGTCAACCTAGGATTTGTACAAAACAATTCGAGACAGAATTCACCACAACAGAACATGAAAAACTAAGACTTTATACAACTCACCACAATAATAGGACTTACCCCAAGCTCTTAATTAGCAAGCAGTACCTCAAAATGGCTACCCCCCTTCGTATTCGGAAACGCATTTTGGGAATCCTTATTGGGGTGGTTAAGCTTAGCTAGGCCGAGGCAGAGCAGTCAGTTTCCCCCAGTAGAGCACTGTGCCTCCTAGAAGGAGTGGTTTGTAGTGGCCAACCAGTAGTGGATTCGCCTCCTATTAGAGCAGATTTGCCATTCGTATTTTGAATCATGACTTGTACTTTTGCAGGTGTGTTGTGCTTGATGTATTGAAGGATGGGGTCGATTCCTACTATCTCTGGTTGGGTAGCTTGGGGTGCAATATAAACAGTCTGGGCAGGCGCATATGTATGTCTTCTCGGTATTACGTACTTTTTAGCTTGCACAGTACTCACCTAGTACTACCTCGCTTTACTAAGAAAAAAAGCTATGTATACAAGACAATAAATAGGGAGAGGGGCAACAGCTGCTTTCCCAAGGTAAAAGAAACAATTATTTTTTATTTTCTATTCTTAGTTTTATATTTTTTTGTATATTTTTTTTTACATCTTATATTTCTTTCATTGCCAACCCCCGTCCCATTTGCTTCTGCTACCCGCCGATCGCCAACCTTTAAGGTCTAGAGTCGGATTCTACCACCTCGTAGCAGGATTGTTAAACCCCACAGCCCTATTGATGAGGGCTAAGTTCTACAATCTCCCAGTTCCCATAGGGCAGGATTTCTTTAATTCTCCTGCCCTACATGACGGATTGTTCAATAATAACTGATTGTCAGCATGGATTGAACTCCTGAGCTCCCGCTAATTGCGCAGGAGTGTTAACCACTGCGCCAGCTAGGTATTTCATGAAATGTAAACTTGGGAACTAATATTTATCCTACTGGAAGCGCAATTTTGGGATTTTAATGGGTGAGTAGTGTGTCTCTTCCCGAGTTGTGGTGGGTAGATTTCAACGGAGGTGTTTAATGAGAGATTCTCCATGGTTTAAAACAGAATCAGTGCTTTGTGCACTTGTTACTCCCGTACGATACGACTAGCAAAGCCCCACTCGAGACCTCGAGCCTCCCTACTTGCCCCCAGTGTATTATCTCACTATAGACTTCTGCCCGTTCTAGTGTGTTGTGAACGCTTTTTTCTTTTCTGTTCTTTTTCTTTCCTTTCTTTCTTTCCTTCTCCCTTGCTTGCATTCCGCCCGGCTTTCTAGGGATGCCTCATTTCTTCCGGGCAGGGGGGGCCGCTCCCAGCAAGTAAGCATCGTGGTGGGTAGTTCATGTTGAAAATATTTCTTATCCGCTCATCAGATCAGAGATACCATCCACTTATCCGACCGTACACTGAGATCGAATTTTGATAACGACAGACAGTACGTATATAGACAACTAACTTACTAAATACGAGTGCAATAATTAATCCGTAATGTATCTACCAGAAAGGGTGCTTACATTCACACAGGTAACGGCCCCTCTAAGGAAAATAATAAATTCAGGACTGGCACTGCAGACTCGCCTGACGTCCTGGGATAGGTGATCCTGTATAGGACGTGAACCCACTCAATTACAGGTCAAAAAGAAAGCCCTCGTACGAGATTTGGCGGTCAATTGGAGTTATTTGCAGAAATAGATTATAATCGAATGGGATGGAATGGAGCGGGGTCTCGCCGTCTCCGGATGTTCTGTTTCCTTAGGAGGTTGTGATATGGGAAGGGTGCTCAAGTTCAAGGCATTTTTGGGGAGGGAGGATATATATTCAGTAGTGATAGCAAGTTTATCAGGCGTTGGCTGCGATGCATATAAGACCGGCCAGCTGCAGCTCGCCAAAATAATGAAGTTTGACCGGAGGGCCCGAGATACGATAAGAGAGAGGGGGGCCTGAGTGTGTGTGCCTTGGGGTATTCAGGTCATCCACACCTTCTAGTGTGCTGCCGTGGCCACACTGTTAGGGGGTTTGAGGAGCCGAGAGGAGTTTTAGTGGGATAGAATCCTGATTCTCTTTTTACGGGCGCTAGAATGCCTATTCTTGGTAAATTTTGTCCTTCCCGGCACACGGCTCTGTTTGGTTGATGATAGTTTGGTGAGAATGGGTGTACGGTCAAAAGGGTAAGTGGGGATAGCACCTTTAAAATCGAAGAGATATGTAATTACTAGAGGGGGTGTATTACTGAGGCTAACAAGGGTGAAATCCCTCTTTAGATACGATAAGTCAGGGGTTTCTCATGATTTAAGGAAAGGGAATATTATTGTTAGGGAGACCAGGAGGTCAAGCCACTAGTTCAGGTACAAGACATCAGAGGAGAGGACGAAGTAGGGTTTAAACAGTAGGAACTCCTGTGATCGAACTCAAAACTAACTTAGTTCGTTTTGTGAGCATATATCATAGCCCGAACCCGTATCCGGATACGCCATAAGGCAGTCATTCGATTGGGAAACACCCAAAGACATGATCCTAGGGGTCCGACTCTAACTTTTTCACTCTCATATCGTAAAATCTAAAGTAGTGATCATTTAGGAACAATTTCTTATCCAGGCGAGACATCCATTAAACCAATCTTGCACCATGCCGGAATAGTGTAAGCACTAAAGCAAACACCGAGTGAGATATTGTGATAATAATGGAATCGCTTCCTCCTCCAGCGCCTCAACTACAAACGGGTTTCCTAGCTGCAACTAACTACGGCGACCCGCGGTAAGAGTTACGAACCGTGGGCAATTCTTGCTCCTATCTTCCCCGAACCTACTAATCCCACCAACGGTCCCCCAAAAAATTGCTATAGCGAAACAACTGGCTCAATGGTTGGCGCAAAGTAAGCTTTCGAACACCCCGTGATCGCACTCTACCGCTTATTAGTATGGTCGTTACCCACTCTCAGGGAAAACTCACATTTTCCATAGTCCTAAAACAACAACTAGGCACAGTAGGACAAACAGCGCTAAGCAACATGGCAGAAACTGCTTCACGTTAACTCTCTCAATCCCCCTCGTTCCCATCCCTCACCACTCTCTCAAGAATCCAGATAATGAGAAACTCACCCTCGGGCTTCTGGGACAGAATCACATTGCAGGTCATCTTCACTCCCGAGTGGACTGCGGAGGGGTCCTGCGCGCAGCAGTACACCTCCTGTCCTTGAAGCTTGCATCTGTCAGATGCATCATGGACCGTCGGCGGCCCCTTGTCCGTGGCTGGTGTTGTGGCATCAATGATCGGGGAAGGAGCGGGCGGACCTGGGATAACGGTTTCCGGGACCGGGTCGAGCCCTACGGGTGGTTGTTGTGGCTGAGACGGGAGGTCGGTATTTGGGGGGAGGATGGTATTTGGGGGGAGGATGGGGTTTGCGGAGGTGAGGCCTAGGGTTAGGAGGAGAGCGAAGAATGAGCGATTTGGCTGCATGAGCATGCGGCCTAGTTTGGTGGGGTTGGTGAAGAGTTAGGATAATGACTTGTAAAGGGAGCTGTATATAATTGATTGAAAGAATGAACGAAGAAGTGTTTATTGAATCCCAGTCGAGTTGTATCAGATGTCTATTGGGGGGGCGTTTGCATGTTGTAAACTTCAAGTTTACAGTAAAGATCTTGATGTGTTTTTTATCGTGCTGGGAGATTTTTCGCAAATGAAATACAAAGGTGCATTTGTTCCTACGACCATTATACATACTACCTTAGGAGTGCAGTGCCACAGTATATGTTAGTAGCCACACCAGCCGGTGGATACCGTAAGGCTCGCTAAGGCCCAATCTCGGTGAAGCATTTTTCACGGACGAGGGTTCCGGGGATTAGATTCTCGGAACCCGGTAAGAATCTAACGGGCTTGTATGATATTACGTATCCTAAGCGCAGCTGTGCGAACTATTGGTTGCGGTCGGGGCTGTTAAAGAAGGTATCCGACACCTGGCTTTGCTATCGCCCGCTGTAGGGGAACTATTTATAATAAAAACTCTTCCAACCCACCGGAGCTGTCCAACTTACATGTTATATCGGCCGGCGTCGCAGCTTCCGGGGTTGGCTGACAAACCAGTGCTTTTGAAATCTCTGGTATGATAGGTCAGTTCTAGGCGTCCAGTAAGGTAATAATCAGGGCCGTTTACAGTAGCGCTGTGCGACATCACTCTCTAAGTCAACAGGACGGTCTCTCCGGGTCTACAAACTATGATATGTACTACAAACTCGATCAAGAGACCTTTAATACCTCCCCCTCCCCCACCACCACTATGGTTAAGCCCTCGATACCAAACCTCTCTAAGCCCATCCTCACAAAAAATGAAATCCAGGATAGCCCGCATACTTAGACAACATCGTACCAATTCGACCCAACCCCATGCTGGAGCAACTATGATACCAACCAAAACTTTCAACCCCCACCATACCGACTCACCGGCATGGCGGAATCAATAGAAGCCCTCCAAGCGAGCACATCTGGATCATCAAGTGTAATGTCGACCACCGACGGCAGGTTGGATATTGTAATGGCGACCCGCAGCCGGCCCGGTGAGAGGGCGAAGGACTGATTGAATGGATGCGGCACAAGCACGGCCGGATATAAAGGTTTTAAAAGCCGTTTGCGCACCCCAGATCCCTGGATAGATGGTAGTAACAGTCCAGCTCCGAGACGCCTAGAGCAGAGAAAGCTCTTCTAGGGTGCTCTTTGCAGTGCTGTTTTCCGGAGTGGTTGATAAAAGGCACTCTATTATCTTTTAACATATCTTGATGCGTGATGCATATAACTGGACTACCGTACTGCCTAAGGCTGGGTATAGCCTTAAAATATGAACATCCTCACCAGAGAACAAGATTTGAATAAGATTAGACCCAGCCTTCCGAGCTAAATGATAGGTCAACCACTCTCTCTAATTGCAGGAAGATTTCTCAGCTTGAATATTAGAGCAACTCAAGGGCCCTAGCTTAACCACCCACTTCAGAAAGCCCGGAGATCCAATCTATATTATGTTCTTTCTTCAAAGTAAACTTACAAAATACAGGTACAGAAGGCTGTGCAGAACAGGAGGGAGAAGACTAGTCACAGTAAAAATTAAAAAATTAAAAAACCCCTGAAGGTTATTACCAAGCAAAAGGCAGCAAGCTAGCGGGTTCACTTAGCCATGTCACCCAGGTTTTGAGAAAAGAAACTGGTACCCTGACCAATAAACCAATACCAATTTTACCAGAAGCGTATCATAATAGAAACATAGAAAAAGACAAAACCAGAGCTAAGAAAGTGGAAACAGTCCAACAGAAAATGACTTTAAAAAGAAAAGCTAGTTAAAAAAGAATGAAAGGATTAGAAAATATAAATGAAAAAATAAATATGGAAGAAATGGTATAACTTTAAGACCTATTCGGCAGGCAGAATCAAATAAATAGCGATATTTTTTTATAAAAAAAAACCACATTTCTATATACCCAAAGCAGGCTAGCTCTAGGGGAAAGGCCAACACCATAGTCAGGTAGCAGATACTCCTCTACTAATTCTGTGCAAAAGAAACAGCGGGGGGGCTTACAGGTTGTAGAGTAAGGAAAATTGTGATGTTGGGATGTACTTCACCTGTTGTTTAACAAAACTTCACACAGCACCATTTTCCTTGCCCCCCAACATAGGGGCCCCGCTTTCCTTTGCCTTTCAGAGAGAATTAGTACAGGCTTATCTACTGTACTATCTGACTATGATACTAATTATTTCTTTGGAGTTAGCATGTGTCGGGTATATCGAAATATACTGTTTTCAAAAAACGGCGATTTACTTTTATCGTGCGTCCCCAACAGGCGCTGAAACTTTCACCAGCCTTTCTCCTCCTCGATTCCCATCACAGTCAACAACCTATCATCATCCCCTACACCCTCCACCCTCTCCTCTTCTTGTGGATATCCCTCTAACAACTATTATAAGGGAGGGTGGACCAGGAAACTAACTTCCGGTTTGAAGTCTAATATGTTTGCTGTCCCACTATTTTCCCCTGACAAACTATGGCCAACTTTACCAACACTAGAACAACCAAGTCTTCCGAACAAACGAATAGCGCAAGACAGCTGAGTAATTTGCTCTTATACGCGCCAATCCCTAATTGAAAATCCTGTCATTCAGCCGTCACATCACCATGGGTCCAAAGGCGCTGAAGAAGACAACCTATGATAACGCTGATCCTAGAAAAAATGTTTTTTTGTGGCTTTTCAGGGTGTTCTAACAGTTTAGAATATCTTCGAATATGCATGACCTCCGTGCGCGAGTTGTTGTAGGACTTTGTAGATGCTTAAACTAGTTTTGGGTGATTCTGGAGATGTACGATATTCAGGTCTGGAGATTGTGTTAAGACCTCAGTGATCCCCTGGCAGTTCTTTAATTACGCTTTATATAAACTGTTAGGAGGCCAGAACAAAAATCTCTGTGTGTGCATGAATAGGTTCTTGACAGGGAATAAACAGAAAGGTGGATATGAAGACTCAAAGGGCACACCCCACAGGAGGTTCGGTTATATGATAGATATTATGCCAAGTATGGCACGGAGAGGAGCCGCTACGTCTTCCACACAGTCAACAAACCCTCCAGGCTCTCCGATAGTTAGCCAGAAATATAGGGTTTGGGAGCGGTATCTGCTGTCTATAGTCGTCGATGTTTCCAAGCGAGGTCCCAACGATGTCCTAACGATGTTTCTTAAGGAGGTCTAGGGAAATATGCTTATCTCAACCTACGGCATCGCTTGTTACCCTCCGTCTGTGGCTCCCTGATATCTGAGTTAGCTTCTTCTGACCGGGGGTTGGAAGACCACTTTAGCGTGAGAGTAGGGCGAACGGTAACCATTTTGCAGATAGAAGAGCTCAAGCCCAGCTTAGAGTGCCCACCTAGCACGAGGACATCCCATAACAGACAGAGTTTCCAATAGCCCAGGCCATAGGAAATAATGACGACTCCTATAGACTTATTACGCAAAACGCAAGTCCGCCAAACCCTATCCCAAGTCACACGCTGTTGTGGAGATAGGGCCCAAAGTCAATGTGCCCCAAGTTACAAGATGTTGGTGCTGTTGTGGGCGCCAGACGTAGTTTCAGATCTCATAGCCGATAGTCACCCAAGCTCCTCCTCCAGCTAAAGCCCAGCATTGTTAGTGTTCACCGATATACGCATGATATATCAACCTTCGGCACTATTGATAAAGGGAGCTCAAGCAGAGATCAGGCATAGAGAGCGCCAAGCGCCAAGCGGCTCGAGTGATAGTGAATGAGTATAGTACAATAGACCGCCCCCAAGAGTCTCGCCTGTCACAACCATGATAGCCATAGCAATAGATCCCCCTACCATATTATTTGATTCCCCGCTGCTAGGCAACGAAATCTGCCAACGCACCCATCTACTGAACAAGACGAGTAATCTACAGTGCAGTACTCGAGTACTGGCGCGCGCCTTCCCCTGTCCCTGCCAAGCCAGGCAAGCCCAACCACCTCGTTTCGAAACGTGCTGTTTGGCGGTAAGGCTTAACTCAGCAGAACATCCGAATCTGAGACTTGAAATGAAAACCATGTTTCCTCTCAGATCTAAGATATGTGATCTCCGTAACATGATGCATTTTGATCTATGCCCATTCCATTTCAACGCAGGTACTGGGCTCTGCACCACTCGCGCGTTAAATCTGGAATGAGGGGAATTATTGATTGGACACTCCGGATTAAGCGAATGGCGCAATGAGGTTGACGTGGTAACGGGAGTTAAGTTAACCTTTTTTAACTGGCTATCCAACGGAAGGAGGCAAAAGGCGGGTGGTTGGTTGGTTGGGCAACCGATTATTGATTGTGCCTCCCACTGTGGAGGAAGCTGCGACACCTGCCACGCAATTTCGTCGGGCCCGGGGGGTCAAAGTAAATACTGTGCTCCCCTCCTCTTTCCCCAGCCCTCTTTTTTTTCTCTTGCCCACCATCCATCCATCCACCACCCAGCCCTCTCTCCTGCCCACCCCCCCTCCTCTCTCTCTTCCACAGAGTCTACGACATTCATTCTAGAGACGGTCCTTGCTTGTTGCATTTCACGAATCTGTCGACAACAACGAACAACCATCTTATTCCATTCCATTCCTTTCAAGTTGTTCCTGCAACCCTCTGCGGTCGCAGACCCAAGCAACCACCATTAAGCCCAATCAATTCTCGCCCGTTTCAATGTCGGACCACTACATTGAACGTGAGATCAAAGTTAGACGCTATAGATGGCCCGAACTCCTGCTTGCAGTCATTCTGTTGATGCTGCTTGTGTGCGGAGCAATTGTTTTGGGATCGTTCTCGTACTTCACGGCGATACAACGAAGGCTGTTTATGACGGTTCCATGGTAAGCTTACCCCTATTCTTCACTGGCTCATCTCTCGCGGAATACAGTTACTGACGGTAACGTAGGTACTACTACTTCCTCCTATCCATCTCGACTCTTACCATAATCTTCGTTTTTACCGTTGTCGCCTTGTACTACATTCACTTGCTGCTTCCGATAATTGTCATGATCTCCTCGTTCATCATGTTCGTGCTCTGGTTGACAGGATTGATCAAGGCCAGTATTGAGCTGTGGGGTCCTCTCGGTAGTATCAATGATAATTGCACACGCTACGTTTACAATAACAGCTTCTGGGGCGGGCGCAATATAGACACTCTCGCTAGAATACAACAGGAGGGCGTTTGCAATTTATGGAAGACCACCTTCGCGCTTGAAATGGTTGCGACGTAAGCTTCCTTCCCCTACTCACTAGTCTAAATATGACTACAGATTCGAGACTAATTGATTCAATAGATTCCTGTTCCTATGGTTGATCCTCATGAGCTGGCAAGTCATAAGTCGTGCCCGAAGAGGGTACTGAAATTGCGTGACTGGATTGTATCCTTCATTTTCTTGCTTGCATTTGGGAAAGGGTGTTCCATATAAACCGGATTTCCTTATCTGCTTCTTTTGTCCATTTTGTGAAACTTTTTTCTCCTACTGTCACGAAACTTTATACCCTGGGGGAGCATGATTCTTAATGATGTTTGATATCTGATGTGCTCCGGCGTTTTTTGTTTTTTTTGGACCTTAATGAGTTCGCAGGTGATGGGATGCAGTCAGCGATGATACTGGGAGTCTTGGATCTATTCCAAGTGAAATTTGGAGCGGGCGGGGGGGCTTTTTTTGCTCGTAAGGAGTTGACGTAGGGTATGGTCACTGTATGTTTTAGCTATATCAGTATATAGAACGAGAGGGAGTTTCACTATCAATTGGATTGGTGTTGGAGAGAGTGTGGAGCAAACTCGCCTCTTCTTCCTAAAGCTGTCCATCCTAGAGCTGAGGCTTCCATCAAAAGTCACTCGTAGATTGACCACGATGACACTGCTAGCCCTTGCTGCCAGAGCAACCCCTCCTCCCCCGGGCTAGCCGAAAGCCCCGAGCACCTAGCCGAAGAGCCTCCTCAACACCCACAACATCACTCCTCTTTGCCAATCTCCGTACAGACAGAATATATGTAAATTTATCGCTTTTACACGTTAGCCGTCACGAGAACAATGATCACAACTTCTTCTAGGGGCACCCCACTTAAATTAATTACATAACCCCACCAGCGATTATGATGGTTAATGTCTAACTTAATATAGTATAGGCACTCAGATATCGTATCCCTCGACTTTTCCCGGGGTCTGTTTGTTGCCGAGTAATATTCCCGTGCGGGTCCAAGTTTTACAAAGATGATACCAAAATAAACCATCAGATTACCATACAAGCATGTCCAGTTGCGACAAGGTACGAGGACGAGGCAAATATTGATCCTGCCACCGCAACACAGGTCATATATAGATAATTCCTCCATTACCCATCGCGGTCATACTCGAGTACAGTACAGCACGGCACTCCTTCCTTTGGTGCATACCATTGTTGCAGTGGTTGCTGGGGGTGATAATCATTTTCACAACTGTTCGGGGCATCAAAGTGCAAAGCGTTGAACCAAGATTCCAGTGGGAGGGGGACTTAGTGAGACGACGGTGGGTGTGGGCGTAGGTATAGACAGATGGACTACCGGTAGGGTACTTAAGGGGGTGGCATCCCTCTTTTCTCCCCCCCCTACTTCAGACCCTGCCTACTACTTACACTCGAGTAGCTACGTATTATATCACACTTTCCACAACGACCAAGCCGCCGATATGGGCATCTTCCTTAATCCGTTCAAACTCTACTCCCGAGATAAAGAGATAATTTCAGATGTGGTCGTACCAATATCCTCCGCGCCGCGGTACGTCCCCGGAAAGCGCCGGGCCCGAGCCTCCTCCTTCTCCCTTGAGTCCCCCCTCGTCGCCGACTCCCTGGAATATGACTTCGCCTCCCTCCGCGCTGCGATCGCCCCGCCCGCAGGAGCCACACATGTACGAGTACGAGTAGACAACACACCTTACACGCGCAAATCCCGTGTCATAAACCTTGCCATTCAGGACATTGGGATGGGGCCGTACACATGGCACCTCTTTGCGCTCTGCGGATTCGGCTGGTTCGCGGATAATATGTGGTTGCAGGGACTAGCGCTGATACTAACCAGCATACAGCGGGAATTCGGCATTGAGGATAGTAGGATCGGGTATACCACCTGCGCACTCTTCGTAGGATTATGCTGTGGAGCGGTAGGGTGGGGCGTCTTTAGTGATTTCTGGGGCAGGAAGATTGCCGTCTGTTCCCCCATCCTCATCCCCGCCTCGCACCTACCTGTCGCAAGAACTCGAATAGAAGGCAGATGTCCTAGGACGTTGGAATTCCCCCCCTCGGCTACGCGAGGGGAAAATACCTCAAGCTCAGCACCCGGTTAGGACAAAACAAAAGGAATATTCATAGCACCTCAATAGGAGAGGCAACTACAGAGCCCCAGCACATTTATCTTCTATTCGAGTTTTTTGTAGTGCTGTTCTGTGCTGGATGCTAAGATTGTGATACCATAGTTCAATGCAACTCTGGCCATTGCTGCAACCTTCGGACTTGCAGTCGGCAGTGCAAATTCCTGGGCTACCACTGCCGCGCTCTTCGCTTGTATCGGAACTGGGGTTGGTGGGAATCTGCCCGTTGACGGAGCGCTCTTTCTGGAGTTCTTACCAGAGAGGAACGGGAATCTGTTGGCGGGTTTATCGGTTTGGTGGCCCGTCGGACAACTTGTTGGCTCTCTGGTGGCGTGGGGACTTCTGCCAAAGTATAGTTGTACAGCGGAGGCTGCGGGTGCGGGGCGCTGTAGGAAGGAGGATAACATGGGGTGGAGGTATCTAATGGTTACCTTGGGGAGCTTGACGACGGTTATGGTTCGTCACATCCCTGAGGCAGATACAGGGCAAGCTAGATATTGTATTGACGGCAGAGCGGGAAACGGGATAGTTCATAGCAAGGTTCTTCACCTTCCACCTCTACGAATCGCCAAAGTTTTATATCTCCCGCGGGAGGGACGAGGAAGCAGTGGCAGTGGTGCACGGGATTGCCCACAGGAACAAGACAAAGACCTGGCTAACATTGGAACTACTCCGAGAGTTGTCCCGAGCCGACGATGATGCCGACGACATTGAGAATTATCCCTCCCCCGCTGTCTCTCTCTCTGCTATGGGGGAAACTTCAAAGTTGTCAGCAATGCAAATCGTAAAGTTGAAAACGGAAAGATTCACCCCCAAACAGATTCGCCCGCTCTTCGCAGACAGCAAGCTAGGCTTGACCACAGCGCTAGTATGGTTCTGCTGGGCGGCCATAGGAATGGGGTATCCGTTGTTCAATGCCTTCTTGCCAATATACTTGACCAAGAACGGAGCTGGGGGGGTAAAGCCGAATAGTATAGTGTATGTCACATGTTATTACTCTTCATACCAGACCCGAGTGTGGTTCAGGGAGTATCATGACTGATGGTATCAGGTACCGCAACTACGCAATAACAAGCATGGTCGGAGTCCCCGGCTCTCTCGTCGCAATGGTTCCCCCTCTTTCTCCCCTCCCCTCCCCTTCTCCTCTTCCATCTAACACGAAAAAAGTACACAATCGACACTCCCTACCTCGGCCGAAAGCACACCCTAAGCATCTCCACCCTCCTCTCCGGCATCTTCCTCTTCCTCTTCACCATCTCCACGGAGGACACCTACCAGCTAACCTTCGCCTGTCTGGAATCCTTCTTTCAGAACATCATGTACGGCTCCCTCTACACCTTCACCCCCGAGCTCTTCCCGGCGCCCGTGCGTGGTACTGGCGTCGGGCTAGCCAGCTTCATCAATAGGATCGCCGGGCTGTGCGCTCCCATCGTTGCCGCCAACACTATTGGCCCTAATCCGAATGTACCGGTTTATGTTGCGGGCGGGCTGATCTTGGCTGCTGGAGTGGCAGTTTTGCGGGTGCCAATGGAGACGAGAGGAAGGGAGAAGCTGTGATTGTGGAACGGGAGTGGCGTGAAATTCCTCAATGCTCCATGGGTTACCTCTCGCAGTTTGTATTATTATCTTTTGTACATTGGTTTCATGTTGACATTATCATACGGCTAGAGGACTTAAACGGTCTAAACTAAGAAAAATCTCGGGCTTAAATTGTAAGAGAAAAAAGCCAGCTTATTTCGTTGTCGGCTGGGCGAGAGTTACTTTTCTATACCATAACCACCCCTCATGTACATACCTACATATTTCACGGGATGCCCGGGGAAATTTGCTGTGTAATAGAGTGAATAGAGTAATAAGCGAGTATCATATGTGAGGTTTTATTCACCGGGGGGGAGGGGGCGGGTCACCCACCAATCAATGGTGCTAGGCTGTTAGCGAGTGACGAGAAATGACTCTACCCGTTCCCAGCAAAGTTCCAGCTAGTATTTGTTAACTTCCTCCTCTAACCAGGCGCCCGCCTTCCCGGGGTTTGGTCAGGTATCTCATAAACCTGCATTTAATCAGAGCAGCTCAAGTTCTTTCTTGGGTTTCGGGGCGTTTTTACACCGCGTATGGTATTAAATTTTCTAGAAAGGTAGAATGAACACTGCCGGGAACAATGGCCTAACGGTAATAACTTGTTCCCGGTGCACTTGGACTTCCCAGGGGTCCAGGTTCGAGTCTCCTCGGGGTCAGCAGTAACACCCCCGAGGAATGTAGGCCTGGAGGAGGATGTAGCGTCCAGTGTACGTGAACCTTTTGCTCCCAGTGGTCAATGGGATGTCTGCCATTTTTTATAACCAATCAGGCATAGTAGTATGTCTTCCATGGTGATATTTTTTAGATTGCTGGTTCTGGGGATATTTTGTAGTAGCAAGTGCGAATTGATTGGTTCGTAGGGTTTGAGCCAGGGCATCGTATTGTGTCCAGACAACCTGAAGAGGGCTAAGGTCTTCAGTCTCCCAGTTCCCATAGGGCAGGACTTAAGGAATTCTGAGTTTTCCTGCCCTACGTTACGGAATATTCAATAATAACTCATGACGAGAGTGATTGGACTCCTGGGCTCCTGCTAATTGCGATAGGGGTTAATCAGTTCTTGATATATTAACCACTACGCCAGCTAGGCATTTCACACAATGTTACTCTGAGAACAAATACTTATGGTGCCATCGCTATCGGGTGGTTAAGCAGCACTGCATTGCTGAACATCAAATGTATTATCAGTGCAGATGTGATAAATTCTCAAGAGGGGTGAAATCATGAATACGGACCCCTGATAACTAGGGACAAAATTCCTTCATGTATCATACAATAGAATAATTAAAGCCAGAGTATCAGTTATGGAGAAAAAGCAGATTGGGCTGCCAGGAAAAAGGGATTTGAGCGGGTTTAGGGATGACAAATTTGTGGTTACAAGTTGTAAGGCCCCCTCATATTAACAATATACTGCAGAAGAGTATTACAATACAATACCCATGCCTCATATAATAACCTCAATCAGGAAATAGCGTTCCACCTTCAAGGTAGGCATCACCAGTGTGGCTCGGAGGAGGCTAATCACCACGGCCTTTAGGTCTTCAAACCGCTGATTCCGCATGACCACAGTGCGCTTTTGAGATCGAGCCGTCTACTATCCAGTTAGATCGAATCAGGATCAACTGGTAGAAAGCTCAATGCTTTAGATGTATATGCTCCGTATGAGTTCTCCAAAGACAGATGAGATGAGCATTTCATTACTAAGGCCGTTGTTTCATCGGGGTTACCTCAACGAAGTTTACATGACGAGCTTAATTGAGGTAATTAGTTCTACACCCTTGTATCTCTAGTTAGCTTGGCTCTCCCGGCAGGCATGCACCTAGTAGGCTCTTGGATGGGGTAACCGTCGGTCTTGATTTGTTCTAGATAAATTGTATAGCTGAGGGCTCAGAAAAGTACTACAAGTTCTACCCCAGCAATGACTCGTTGGGCCATAATATAAACTTGGCCATGAGCTTGGACTAACAGCTTTTTTGCGCTTTGAATGATAGCACATGAAGCTCCTTGTGCCAGAGCGGAATAATGTGACAAAATTAGGGCGAACTACACAAAATATGAAAGAACCTCAATCAGAGCTCACGCATCAAGATTGACCCCAGGGCCACCCTAAGATTGATCTTTAATTCTCAGGCTTTGGTGGATACACTATCTCAAAGCCTCAGTATAAGTTTTAAGACTCAATCTTAGGGTGCAAGCTCTTTATCAAACTAATCCCCCCCATTGAAAGGTCTCCCATGGTACTCGAGAAGGGAGAATAGCAAGACTGGGCAAGGCCATCCACTCAAAAGGCCACCCACCCCTAATAACTGCCCCAGAAACCACCCTAAGTTATGAAGCGAGGTGCAAAAAGACGGGTATGACTGTTGAAGTAGACGCTCTAACACCTAACCCTAGATCAACCTCTTTTTGAGCCCGGTGGTTGATAATTCTCGCTCTTCGGGTGATGTCCAAGTAAATATTTGGGGTATTGAAGTAAGTTCTAGGCATTGATAGCTCACTTGCCCGCTCAGTCAACAAGCAGCAATATTTAGACAAAACAACCCCTGAGGTTCCTTGCATCGTACGGCTTTGGCGTATTCTCCCATGTCAGAGGTGTCATAGGATATGAAGGCAAGATCTGCTACGATGGAATCATCGGATTGTAGGTGAGGGGGATCTTGTGGAGTGAGCAGCTGTTGGTTAAGGTTGAGGAGACTAAAGGGAAAGAGGGCGAGAAGAATAGGAGAGGCGTGGATGGCAGGATGGCAGGACGCAAGGACAAACGTAAGAGCGTGATGTGAGCTATTATAACAAGGGAATGGTACGATAACGTTTCGTGTCAGACGTGCAATCGCTGTTTCTAACTTAGCTTCTTGCTTCTCTTCAGATTCCCCCCCACGTAACAGTAGTTAGTCTTACATCTGTACCAGGTGGACATGAACTGTCACTCGGTTTGTGGCCACTGGCCACTGTCCAGCAGAGAGGGTTGCGGGGTAGGCTTGTAAAGTGCGATGGTGCCCTCAGTTTCTGGCACGATACATAGTGGATAGACTGGGTAGCGCACTATATCGCCAAGCGCACCTGTGGACGCAAGGCCGCTGCTAGAATCATAGTTCTCTGTGGGGATGATAGCGGCAGAGAGGGCGAGGTATAATACGGTAGTATGGTCAAGTTTAGGGGGTGAATTTTTCGCACTTATGCTCTTGTTGGCTTGAAGACCTGGTTTATTCATGATATATTGCTTGAGGGACTTGGAAACGGGATTTGTAGGTAATCTATTATATAGCGTTTGTGTCATGACCACGTAATTTAGTAACTGGAATATTTAGGATCCTGATATTATACTGGTACCTACGCGTACTATACGCAAGACGAGCATTCGTATCTACATAGGGCGTATCTACATAGGGACACCATTGCGCAGGTTAAAGGAAAGGGAAGAAAGAAGAGGAAAATGTAAGCCCAAACAAAAAAAACCGAATCCCATCTACATGCAGTACCCCCCTCACGAAAAGGAAGCGGCATTCTAAAGCATGGGCTTCAACCCATCGGAAACAGCAAACGGCGCACCAGTCTTCGCCCTAATCTCATCAACCTCCACCCCCTCCGCAATCTCAATGAGAGTAAGCCCCCTCTCAAAGTCCACGTTGAATACGCCCAACTCGGTAATGATCCTAGAAACGCAGGTGCGGCCGGTGAGTGGGAATATACATTCTACGATGCTCCATCATCAGTGCTTAGTCCCCCAACAACAGAGCCCAAAGGGGAAAAAAAGGGAGGACAAACTCTCAAGAATTTTCGCATTTCCTTTCCTATCACAATGTTCCATCGTAACCACCACCTTTGTCTTCCCCGGATTACTGACAAGATCCATAGCGCCTCCCATGCCCTTAATCTTCCCGGGCAGTGCCCATGATGCGATATCGCCGTACATACCCACCTGCATAGCGCCCAAAATCGTAAGGTCGATTTTTCCAGCGCGGATCATGCCAAAGCTCTCGTCGGAGCCGAAAATGCTCGCGCCAGGGGCGAGCGTGACGGTCTCCTTGCCGGCATTGATGAGGTCCGGGTCCTCGTTACCGCGGCGGGGGTATGGCCCGAGTCCTAATATGCCGTTTTCGGACTGGAGTTGCACGGTTATGCTCGGGTCTACGAATGTCGGTGCGAGCATTGGCATGCCGATGCCCAGATTTGCGTACATCCCGTTTTTGAATTCTTTCGCGGCTCGGCGTATTATACGTTCGCGTCTGGAGGCGGTTTCTCCGGTGCCCAGGGTTGTGGATTGTTCTTCGGCGGCGGTAGCGGAGGGGTCTCTTGCAAAAGTGTACTTTTCGATGTTCTTTGGGGCTGTGGATTGAATTACGCGGTCGACGTAGATCCCCGGTAGGTGCACAGCTGCCGGGTCGATATCGCCCACTGGCACAATATTCTCCGCTTCCACAACGGTGAGTGTTGCGTTTCGCCCCATGGCGCCGTTAAAGTTGGCTGCGGAGAACCGGAACTGACAGTTTCCAAGAGAATCTGCTTTCCAGGCTTTGACAAACGCGACGTCGCCCCGGATGGCTTCTTCCATTACGTAGCTCTTGCCGTCAAAGACTCGGACTTCGCGCGGTTGGCTGTAGGCTGCGACGGTGCCATCGGGGTTGTATCGCACTGGTAATTCGCCTGTTTGGACTACGGTTCCGAAGGCCGCTGGGGTGTAGAATGCGGGGATACCTGCCCCACCGGCCCGACAGCGCTCGGCAAGTGTGCCCTGCGGGGTGAGTTCTACCTCGATTTCGCCGGTGAGATACTTTCGCTCAAAGGTCTTGTTCTCTCCCACGTATGAGGCGATCATTTTTGAGATCTGACCCGAGGCAAGCAGGATCCCTAGACCGGAGTCGTCGACGCCCGCATTGTTGGACACTGCAGTTAGGTTCCTGATCGATGGTTTGGAGTGCAGTGCGTTTATCAGGGTGTCCGGGACACCGCAGAGGCCGAAGCCGCCGGCTAGGATGGTTGAGTCGGACTTCAGGTCTTTGATGGCTTCCGTCGCTGAAGGATAAACTAGCCGGGCATTTTGTTAGCTGGAACTTGAAGGCGGAAGAAATGGGAAGGTACTTTTATTAATTTCAAACCTCCTCGAAGTAGATGCAAACGTCCTCGCTAGTAAGAGCGAGTGCTAAGAGCTCAATATCAGTTTTATCCCATGATGTCATCAAAACCCTTAAAGTAGTGTAGATACCTTCCTCCCACCCCGAACGAACCCATTCGTAGTTCGTAGAAACGGTGCCATGCTAGATATCTTGAACGTATCATCAGCCAGAAAAGGAGAGAATAACAATGCTTGAGGCGAAGGGAAGGGGCGTAGGATGGTTGAAGTAAACGCCAAATCACCAACTACTCGGCAAGAGTCGGCTAGAATCGCAAATAATTTGGGGATGAGAAGCAGATTGGTCCCTGCATTGAGGCTCGGAGTGGGGTAGTGGGAATTGGTTGTTAAGCTCGGCTATGCTTAAATTTGATTGCCCCACCCTCTATTCCACATACTCGAGTATATCATACCGGTAGTTACCGGTAAGGTTACTCGTAGCCCTCCCCTTGTGTGACCCTGAAATCTTCGAAACTCTACAAGTTAGACTTTACAATAGTCGAGTATTCCATTAGATGGTACCTGGCCTGAGAAGTATCTCAAGACTTGACTTTGTCTTCTTCTAGGTTTTACCACATTCCGGCTTCGGAAGAAGACTAACATTGTAGCCAAGCAGATTCCCGGGGAAGCACAAATTAGCTCTGCGACAGCTTCAGCTTAGTACTATTCAGACGTGTCTACAGAAATCGAAAAAACCCAACCCTTGTCTCCATAGGGATTTGTATGGGCTAGCATAAAATAGTCCTCTCGATTCCTATGGACGCACCGGAGTATAAAACTGAGAAGTCATCGGAAGTGGCCGGTTGCCTACCGTATCCGACGAGAGCTCCGGCGATGGTGGACCTGACAGGTTAACATGATTTTTTTCTTCTTCTGGAAAGCTGACTGGGGAGTTATGAAAACTGGGCTACTGGTGCAGAGCGCGCAAAGTCCCCCCCTAAAACTGATACGCTCACTTCATCTAGGATAACCTTGTCCTAGTAGTGCTAGGAACACTAGTATTAACCACCTTCCCAAGAATACCAATACCACTTAACCACTCACGATAAGTTACACCATATGATGAACTCTCTGTAGTAGGCTACAAAGATCCGCAACCTCCTGCGGGAGGTACCCAATTGGCCCATTCATACGGGTACTGCGGTGGCTGCTCCCCCTCAGATATAGCACAAATCCCAACTTACTGTCAGACAATCGCTATTCACCAAACTGATCCCAGGCGCCCTTATTCTAGTCCTAGTTTCTTTGCTCACCCGTTCTGTTTTATGGTTCCTTATTTCTGCGCCATCGAACCGATAATACAATAGAGATCCGGCGACCTATCTGGTACTGCAATTACGAGTCCTAAGTTCATCGACTAAGCAGGCCCCAAAGCATAGACTATCACTCTACCAAGAAACTTTCATGACCGTACGACGGTAGTTCACTGCTTGCTCAAATGCAGACCTTGACCGCGCTGGGAGTGAGGCGTTGAGCGAACAATTGAACAGGGCCCCATCAAGAAATGCTCTAATTGGGATGCGGTACTGCATCGTACAGTACTCGTAGTTCAGCGCCCCCGAGTAGCACCGAGAGCCTTCGGCCGGGCATATGAGATTCGGAATATTTCTCGCAGTGACGGCCTTACCTCTTGGTGCTTTTACAACCTGCAACTCGGACTCACAGAATGCTAGAGTTCACCAACAGATATCACAGGCTACTTGCACGGCTGAGCCAGAGCTGGACAGTTTGTATGGAAATAGCAACCTTAGGTGTCAGGCTTCCACTCGCCCACTTGAGTATTTGGGATAAGTTGCAACAGTGCCCTCTCCGGCGCCAAAACCATCGCACTTGGATGATCCAGGTGATACCGTGAGCGAGAGCTGCGGTCTCGCCGGCACCAGACGCTGCTTGTACCCGAGTACTAGAGGTACCGTAACCCAACACGAATCCCCAAGGGCCCTGCCTCACGAGCCAATGTTCACTTCTAGGGGGGTTTAGTAAGGGTCCGAGGCATTCTGTCAGCTCCCATAGGCCAACAGAACACCGAATACCCCACCGATCAGCACGCCCAGCGCTCATCCATCCCAGAAAAGGCCCCGCATGACCAGGCTTCCAGCCTCTTTGCAGCGCATTGGATGCTCGTCCAATGAGCGATAGACTTGAAAAGAATTGTGGTGTTCTCCTTGCCTTGTCTTCGAGGCAAAGGAATGGCATGATCTCCCCTCGTCCGGCCAATTGACCGTGAAAAAGCTATCAGCTTTAAGAGGCTTACAGTCCAAAAGCGGAGATACCATTGCTGAATTCTGCTCGGGGTGGTCTGGATGCGGGCTGGAATCAGACACATGCCCGACGAATTTGGTCTTCCGTCAGGAATGACGTAGGTGTCTTGGCGCATACCACGCTTCTCAATTATCATAAGTTACTTGTAGAATACCACTGCTTGAGGTCACTACAATTCAATACACCCTCTTGGCAGGGTCTCACTCCGAGACTTTTAGGATCCTATTTCTTTATCCACTCGTAAAGTGCGAGTGCCCTAGCCCTTCCCTCTTCTTCCTCAACCCACTTTGGTTACCCATTTCGTCCTCATTATCAAAAGAAAAATAACCCCCTTCGTATGATATCTTCATCCCGCCCCGAAATAACCAAATCAAAATGAGTACGAAATTCACGAGCCTGCCCTCCTCGCCCCAATACCCTCCTTCTTCCTCCGCCTACTCGGAAGCTTCGTCGGGCCCGTCGACGCCCATGTCGGGTATCTCCACGGTGGCAATCAAGGACGGCCACGAAGGCAACCGCCCAAACATTGACGCGAACTCTCTTGCTGCCGATCGTCTGGCACGACTCGGAGCATATACTGGAGGCGGGTACTTTGATACGCTACCGGCTCCTCGCGCGGCTTCTGCCACCAGTAGTGCTGGGGGCAGGTTAACGCCCTTGACACCTTACTCGCCGCACCCTTCTCTTGGGGGTTACGCCAGCGCACCGAGTGATAAGGAGCCCTTGGTGCAGAGCAGAAATAGTCCCGCAAGCAGCACAACCACCAGTTCTGTTGCTGAAGCGAGGAAGGAAGCGAGGCTCATTAGTGGCATGACATATGACGATAGTGTTATCGACACTACGAACAGAAGCCCTATTCCAGTGTTGATTAGGGCGGATACTGAGGAGACTGAAGCAGTGAGGCAAAAAGAGTCCAAAAGGGAGAGGAGGGCAGAGATGGGGAATGATGTGAAAAGTAGGGTATGAATTTATGAAGTGCTGACGGTAGGATACCTGTGTTGACGGCGGCACAAAGTTGTTGCGGTTTTTATTTCATATTATCAAGCCCGGGGTTTTCAGTCTTGCTCGACGAGGTTTTTGATCTTGTTTCCCTCTTTCATAAAGAACTTCTTCTCGGGCCTTTCCTCATGATGGCTATTTTGTCCCATTCTCTCCCCATTTCTGCGATGTTCAAAACTAGGAAATCTCATCGGCGGCTCTAGTTTTGAACTCCCTGGGGTTAAGTTACACTTCTCCATAACTTACGGCAGGTGGTTTTTCTTCGACATGAATTTCTCTGACTCTTTCACCAGCTGGACTTTGAAGGATCGGTTTTAAGGACATGATTGTGTTTTTGTACCATATCCGCCAAGTCTTCCAACTGAATGACTTGATGGTGTTTCTTCAAACTTCGTTTTAAGGTCATGACTTTTCTTTGTTAATGCCAAAGCTTATTCATCCGAGCTCGGAAACTACCAGCGATCCATCACAGTGCCCGAAAGTCAATCGTAAAGACCGAATGAATCCCTATGACACCACAGTAGATAATAGCTTTAACTTAACCTCCCCACTTGATGTTGATACCTTCATCTCGGATCGGTCCCATACGATAGACTACTACAGTACTAGAATGCCCACTCGGGCCTCAACTCCGCCATTTACACCACCACGGCCGCTATCGCCACCACCACCACCTCTGTAGCCACACAATCTTCCTCCCTCATTCGCTCCATCCTTCTCTACCATTGCTTCACCATCATATCCACACACACCTTACTACCCGAGCAAAACAAGGCCAAAAATATCAAACTCAAAGGTGAACTAGAGTGCGCGCAGCGGGCGGAGGACAAAAAGCGGGAGGCAAAACATCATAAGACAAGGACGATTGGGGGTTGCCAGGATGGTGAAGGAGGGGTAGTGGGGGTTAAGGAAGCTGTTCCGAGTAAGCTGTAATTAGCTATCATATGTAGAGGATGGGGTGGAGGTTAAGAGAATTAATTTTCATGATAATAATAATTATTCTTTTATTATAATAATATCATTATTTCGTTTGAATAGAGTTCAGGAGTTTGAGGGTCCGGGCACGCGAATGATTTTCCATGATTTCTCTACAGTACCGCTGGGCGGGTTACGTCGTTTCTTGGCGTTTGAGGGAGCCCCGCAGCGGGGCACGTCCAAAAAGTTTCCAAGCATCTGAGTCTTAAAGCCTACTTCTTAATACAACCCACCCCCTCATCCTCCACTCCAGCCACGTCGACGAAGAAGCCGGGGAGGGAAATATCAAAAGCTAATCCATAACAGCGAAACATCGATTCTTCGCAATGGCTACTAAACTCTGGGGCGGCCGTTTCACCGGTATGCCTTCCCCCATTTCACACACCCTCCCCCATTAAACAATTGCTAATTAGAAATCAACCGCCAGGCAAAACCGACCCACTAATGACAACCTACAACGAATCCATCCACTACGACAAGCGCATGCACACAGCTGACATCCTGGGCTCGAAAGCTTATGCCACCTCCCTCCACCAGCGCAACATAATTACCGCGCATGAGCTCGGCGAACTCCACCGGGGCTTGGACCTTGTGCAAGCGGAATGGGCCAACGACACCTTCACCATATGCCCCGGCGTTGATGAGGACATCCACACGGCCAATGAGCGACGCCTCGGCGAACTAATCAGCAAGGCCATAGCGGGGAAGCTGCACACCGGTAGAAGCCGCAACGACCAGGTAGCGACAGACACAAGGATCTGGCTTCGGGAGGCACTGGACGAGATCGAATCCGCACTAGTAGACCTGCTGAGGGCACACTTGGGCCGCGCAGAGGCAGACCTGGACGCAATCATGCCGGGATACACGCACCTCCAGCGCGCGCAGCCAATCCGTTGGTCCCACTGGCTCATGAGTCACGCATACTACTTCATCGACGACCTCACCCGGCTCCGCCAACTCCGTGCCCGCGTGAACCGCTGCCCGCTCGGCAGCGGCGCGCTAGCGGGCAACCCCTTCGCTGTAGACCGCACCTTCCTCGCAACGGAACTCGGCTTCGACAGCGTCATCGGAAACTCCCTCGTCGGTGTGGGGGACCGTGACTTCGTCGCCGAGACAATGATGTGGGGCAGCCTCTTCATGAGCCATGTCTCCCGTTGGGCGGAGGACCTGATAATCTACTCCACCCAGGAATTCAGCTTCGTCGGGCTCGCCGATGCGTACAGTACCGGCAGCAGCCTAATGCCCCAAAAGAAGAACCCGGACTCGCTGGAGCTCCTGCGCGGCAAGAGCGGGAGGGTCTTTGGCCAGATGGCCGGCTTCATGTACACGCTCAAAGCCCTGCCGAGTACATACAACAAGGATCTGCAGGAGGACAAGGAGCCGCTCTTCGACACTACCCGCACACTTCTAGACTCCACCCGCATCGCCACAGGCGTGTTGTCCACCCTCTCCATCAACCGCGAGAAAATGCTCGCCGCCTTGACAATGGACATGTTGGCAACGGACCTAGCAGACTACCTCGTCCGCAAGGGCGTACCCTTCCGCGAAACGCACCACATCTCCGGTGCCGCCGTAAGTCTCGCGGAGAAAGAAGGCCTCTCCGGTATTGACAAGCTAGGCCTTGACAGGCTCAGGACGCTCAGTCCCGAATTCGGCGAAGACGTTATGCAAGTCTTTGACTTTGAGCGCAGCGTCGAGATGAGGAGTGCTGCCGGTGGCACTGCTAGGGAGTGTGTTGCTAGGCAGATTGAGGAGGTGAAAGTGTTACTAGGGGCTTGACATGTTGATATGTGGATATATGGATTACGAGAATGAAGACCTATGTGCTACGATAACTTAACCCTTTACCCCCTTCCAACCTCTCTCTCTGTGTGGTGTGTGTGTGTGTGTGTGTGTATGTGCTTATGCATTGCCCCCTTGATCAAAACTCCAATTAGGCTACTTGTACCCGTCGAATCACGACCTCCGCAGTCCTACAAGAACCTAGGATTACCATACTTTGCTATTACGGCACCGCAAATTTAGTACTTATCCGTTAAACAGACGAGGCTGTCAAACTTATCACCTAAGTTAGTCCGTACACTTTCTCATGGAGAAGTTACTCGCAAGTTCCCAAGGCAAAGGGGCTGCCCTGCCCTCCAATCAAGTTTCCCAAAAAGCCCTGCATGAACCAGGTGACAAGTTTGATCCTATCAGCCGTCCAAGGGATAAATCTCCACACTGCACTGCCGGGGGATGAGGGTAAGAGGGGTGAGGGGGTGTGCGATTGGATAATCTCGCCCACTCAGAGAACAATACCGGTACTGGCACAATACGGTAGCCTATCGCAAAAACTAGAATTCTGGCAGTTAGATCTCACGCTAGGACATCCAGAACCCCTCCTTTACGAGTATCGTACTCGAGCAGATAACAGTAACGGGGGAAAACACAACACAAAAAAAAACCCCGTCTTTCAGCCCTCCGCTAAAACGAATAAAAAGGGAGAGAAAAATACAACCGACCGAAGGTGAGATCTACTCGTAATTACCGGTACCCCAATTTCTCCAGGCTCTGCACGAGCGCAATTGCGGAGCCGATCTGGTAGGAGGAGTTACGGGTTGAAGTTTCAGCCTAACTTTTTTTCTTTCTTTCCTTCCTTCTTTCTTTCTCACCTCCCGCCCCTCAGGAGAAGGCCAAAATCACCTTTCCGCCTATTGAACGGTAGCGACTCACCAACCTCTCGCCACTGGAAGCTGAAATCGTCGAACCCTCCGCATCCGAGCACCCGCACCACCCTATGCCCAAAATCATCCAATCAAACAACCTTACCCCAGCCCGCAACCGCGATAAGCGCCGGCCCTAGAAGCACAACCAACAGACCAGACACACACTTGACCGTGCGTTGCCCTACTGGCATGGTGCCACCCATTTCCCCGCTCAATCAATCAGTCACTCGACCCATACTGGTAATAATAATACGGAACGGCGCGCACAAAAGCATCGTATCATAACTCGGTTGCTCCCGCAGGACCATGCAATTAACAAAAAAACAAAAAAAAAACCCGCAGGACCATGCACTGTACTCGAGTACGCGTACGAGTACCTTGTGGTATCAATTATCTCCCTAATGTGACACCTTGCGCTGCGAATATGATGCTTTTTTCCCGAAAAAAACCCTCGTCAGCGACCAGTGGTAGGCCAGGAAGGAAGTGGGATACTGTCCCATGATGGACACCACGCCCCCTTATTCTATTTATGATACGGGCACTTACTTGTCCAAGCACCCCTGTTTGTGTGTGCGAGAAAGGGGGAGAAACGCGAAGCCCAATGTCTGGCTGGTACAGTTAGGTATAAGTTGAAGTAATTCCCCGCGTGGGAACTGAGCTAGATACTGTTTAAAAATCAATGCGCGTTGGTAGGATAACCTCGGACCAAGCAAGCAGCTATGTTAACCGCCATCCGGAAAGGGCATATATACTGGCTTCCTGATGCCCCGGAGTCTCGGAGCGCCAGTATCGACAGAGGAAAACTCAATCATCCAGTTCTCGTCCTCGGAGCTGAAAGCGCGGGGAGCGTTCAAGCCCTCGTGGTAGTCCAACCCCCCTTCACCCCTCTATGTAACCAAAGTTAACACTTTCTCAGATAACATCCCTGGGCAGCACAAGCCTCTCCGACAAGTTCCCTAATCCAAATGACCGCCGACGAAGGAAATACCTACCCCTCAGAATAGCTGGAGCAGCTCCACATCCCGACAATGGCATCCTGTTATCAGTTATATCAGGACAGCCACCAATATTGACCAGAGCATCCTATGTCAATTTGGAACCATTCGATGTCGGAGTGCGCTTTCTAAGATCGGAGGAACGATCGACCTGTTTTTTGCCAGATGACATGCTACAGAGGTTGATGGACAAATTGCTTGAGTTGTATCCCGGCTTCGTACCTCACCGAGATACTCCGGTAGCTCGACGCCAACCACAACCTCCTCCGGTAGCTCGACCCCAACTACCACCCCCTCCGGTAGCTCGGCCCCAGCCATCACCTCCGGTAGCTCGACGCCAACTACCACCTCCCGTAGCTCGACCCCAGCCATCACCTCCGGTGACTCGATACCAACCATCACCTCCCGTAGCTCGACCCCAGCCATCACCTCCGGTAACTCGATACCAACAATCACCTCCCGTAGCTCGACCCCCACCACTAACCCAACAAAGCGCACTACTATCATCACAGAGAACACACAGCAGTCCCTATGGCGCAACACCATCGCGGCAGGATTACCATAGAGATCTTGAATGGAATGCACCACGACAACCCACATATCGGACAAATAGCAGGGTACCGGAAGAGCCAGATTATTGTGAAGTATCCGTGTGGGATATACTCGGGTATCTCGGGGTTGCCGCAGGACTTTTTGTTTCTGTATGGTATCTCCTCCATTAGGAACGAGTGGTGTTGGCTTTGGATTTTGTCCTTTTTTTTCCTTCCCTTTTTCATTAGGGAGAGGAGGCTTTTTGTTTTCTGTTTTTTCTTTCAGGTCAGCAATTTGTTTGGAGAACTGTAACCGGTACGATAGTAGATGGCTGCTATTTCAGGGCTAGACTCAAATATGGTTCATCGCCACATCTAAGTTAAAACACCCTCCTTTCCACTGCGGATTCTTACCGCTGTCACCAATTCCGCAGGCTCGGAGGGCGGGGGAAAAGTAGTGTTGGCCAAGGCAAGGGGAGAGTGTGAGATGCAGAGGAGTAGAGTAGAGGAGTAGAAGGAGACCTATGATGCCCCATCACCTCTTAAGGAGAAGCAAGGATGCTGACGAGCAGTGTATTCGTAATTCACATAAAGTACAGTGCATCTGCACAACTGGGCCCAGCTAGCACCCCGCGCTAAATCACAGGACAAAAGCCAAATTACACCAAAAATAGGGGGGCTTAAGCTACTGCCGGTATATACGAGCACTATTCCATAGATCCTCCCACGACAGCCTTTGAAATAAATTCAAAAAATAGCCAAATATCTGATATATATACCACGATTTGTACTATGCAAATCTTGAGCATAGAGGGAGTGGTAGGCATTTGGAGCTGCCCCCTGTCGTCTCCTGCATGCAAAACCCCTCCCTTAGCTGCTACTGGGCCCTGGGCCGGCCCTCATAGGAAGTATTTGGCACTAATCTGATCTGAGTTATATAAAAAACGGTCGGGAAGATTCCTTTCCTTTCCTTTCCTTTGGTGTTAATTTTTTTTAGAAGACTCCTGCCTGTTATGATAACACTCGTTGAACTCTGTTGACCCGCGAGCCCCCAATCCTCGGTTTGATTCAAATTCACAGTACAATAACTCGGAGTTCGATCCGGGAGATATGAATATCTATCATGGCTGTCTTTACCTTTTACCTTTACACTTTGCCTTAATCCCCTCGCTCTGCGGCCAGGAAGACAATGGAAAAAAAAAAGGAGGGATAAACCCTAGGGGTATATGATATATCAAAAATTAAGCAGCCCAGGTGCCCGAAGGCAGCTGGCGAAGTGCCAACCTTTGTTTGTGCAATAAAGGTTGGGCGCCCGCGAGTATCCACCAACAGTGAACGGTGGATCCTGCTGCTAGGTAAGTATGAGGAGAGAAGGTGGTGGGTGTGGAGAGAGATGGAGGTATTTATAGAGGAAAGGCAAGGATGCCAAGAGTTTGGGAATTTTGGCCGACAGGAAATGGCAGGGTTGGGGTTAACATAGGGAGGTTGGCGAGTGGTAGAGGGCTGCTGGGTAGGCTATGGTGGTGAACCTTTTGTTAATCTCGCCTGGAATATAAGTTAGGAAGCTATGGTGCTATTGATTTTTTTAGCACCAATGCAATATTTCACTTTGCTCCTTCGTGCATCGGGGAGGAACCCGATGATCTGTCCCGTAACCCAGCAGGAGACACTGTTGTCCGGAATGTGTTGCTTCAATCTTGCTGCAAAGATCAGTATGTTCGGAATGGTGGTTGGTATTACGGATTGTATGGCTGGTCTGGAGATGTCCCTTAGCGGCTTGTGGAAGATTTGTATGGACTCCAGATTGCTGCGCTGGGTTTAGATGTTTGTATATATGATATATATCCTTTGTATTGCTATTGCTGGTCGGACAGTAGCACGGACGATTGGATGGTATAATATTTATTTGAAGGTTGACTGGTTTTTAGATATCGTACCACATCTCAACCTACGAGTGACCATACATGTCGCCGACGGCCACCCACAATCTTCAATGGCATCGTCAGGCACTGCACGGCTTGCACCATATGCTATGCTACGGAGATTCTGCCGTGGGGGGTTAACGCCTATATATCAATGGGAAACTCTTCACTACAGCGGCCTAAAAAATATGCCTGAACAGCCCACCCCGACACGAGCTCCTCCACTAAAAGTCCGATACTGGAAGCTTTCACGATCGGGCAAAGAAAACCAACAAGGAACCAGGAGAAGTGAATGTTATTATGATCCACTAGAGAATAGCACACTAGCTCGTAAATCGTTGTCCAGACCCCCCAAAGCCCTAAGAAATTGGTACATGGAAAAAAAGAGCAACCCGTCAGCCCCCAGATGCAATGGAAAAGCCAAAACTCCGAACCGGTCTACAACCAACAGGTAGATAAGCAGAAACCATATGATGAGAAAAAGGGAATACATGCTTTTAAAGATCAAGGAAACCCATATTCAAAAAGTGTAATCCGGTGTTGATAACGGTGGAGGCCTCCCCAGTCTTCTCCTTTTAGGGGTAGGCTTAAAAACCTCCCCGACCGCCGACCCATCAGCTGCCTTTCTCTTGCCGTTCCTGAGCCAGGATTGACTCTTCAGTAGAAGCTCAGCAAAACCGTCTTCGTCGATTTTGCGGAGCCCTAGTTCTTCGATTTCTTTCATATCCCGGTTCCAGACCTGCGCGTTGTCTAATGGATTCCTAGCTCCGACAACCACGTAATCGATTCGAGGGGCAAGATCTTCGTCGACAAATCTTTATATATTATTAGCATCTTTGCCCTTGGTAAGACATCTACAGGAACACTCACCCGCCATAGGAGTGAACAAGCTCCCTCATATCCTCACGGGTCAGGCTTGGTAGAATCCCGCGAAAGGAGAAAACCACGTTCTTCAACGCCTCCTTATCCACATGGCAGAACCTAATTTGCACTATCTTGCGATGGACATAATCCATAATATGACTGTAGTTTACGCTCCTATCGCATCCAATCCAATCCTCTTGCCCTGGACGTAGTACCATAGTAACAGATTTACCGGCATTTTTCCGGCCGATGTGGATAGCCCTATTAAAGTTAGTTGTATGCGGGGCGGGAGGGAGGGGTCGCAAACAAACCCTCCATAACGCTTTATCAGGGCTGTAGCTGCATCTTTCCACTCGGGCTTCATGTCAACAAACTTGAAGCATTCGCCTGCCAGGGCTTTTGCTTCAAGCTCGCTAACAGAAATGTCCAGGACTGGCTCCTTTTCAAAGCCCTCTAGCCATTCCACTATCGCAGCACGATTACCGTACATCTTAGTGGAAGGCATCATCATCAGCCGTCCCCCAAACTCAGAAAACCAACGACATCTATTCTCCGCATTCACCCGCTTCCCATGCTCCTCCCACTCTTGTGCATCGGGATCAGCAAACCAATCGCGCAATGTAGCCTCGGCAAAACGTAGGTAATTCGTCATATACATAAGTTTGTATGACCAATCCTCCTGGTAATGGCCATAGTACAAACCATGCCGATGCCAGTACCTCTCACTATCAGACTCTTCCCTGTGAAAGTGGGTCATCATCATGGTCATCATGCTTTTCGACCAGAGTAAGGACAAGGGCTCATCTTCGTAATCAGGGTGCTCAAAGTCCTTGTCCCAGTACTCTTCGGGATCCTTTCGTTCGTAATCAACCAGCAGTTGTAATTTATAAAGGAAAGTCAAAGCCTGCATATAAGAGATGATGCATGCCTCTTTTACTCGTATCGCACGAATAGCAGTAGCAGAATCAGCAAGTTTTTTCGGTGTAAACAGTTCAGAAATCTCATCGGGTTGCGCGAGTTCATGCTCGAGGATAGACTTATAGGCAGTGACAAGGTAGCGATTAAGAGCGAACTCTCTCAATAGGTCGAGAAGTAATGTCAAACCTCGCTCCGAGAGCCGCTCAAGTGGAGGACCATATACTGGCCCATTCTCTAAGCCGCTTGCGTTTATCATAGGATGGTCTTCTCCGTGATCCATGTCGCCCATATCGCCCATATCGCCCATAAAATCCAAATCAAGATCGTCGGGGTGGTCCATTTCATCTTGAATGTCAAACGGAGCTAGACCGTCATCACCACCCTCATCACTATCCGAGTCAGCTTCGCTGTCATCCATATCGTCGTCATCGTCATCGTCTTCGCTACCACTCAATCCCGGGTAGCCATAGACAGCCGGATCATCAATAGCGGACCTTCTATAGGCTTCAGCGATAACAGTTTCTAGTTTCCACAATCCCCAGAGCTTTCCTCCAACACCCGAGAACTGTGCCTTCGGTATGATCCGATAAAGCCCTTTGAAATAGTGCAGATGAGCTTTCTCGCTAGTCATCGCACGACCTTCCCGGCGAACCTCCTCCAGTATCTCCTCATTGCGGGCAGCAAGTTTATATGAATGTTTATGAAGCATTGCTCCGAGAGGTAGGTCGTCGTATTCGTCTCCCTCCAGGAACACAAGGACTTGGTTCTTGAGAAGGACTTGCAAACGCGGGAGAACGTCTGATGGGATTCCGATCTGTTCGTTTTCTTCTACACCAGCGGTTGTTGAGCTTGGTCCGTGCACTCTGCCGGCTGAGGATTTTGTAGAAGCATAGAGCGGCGAGACGGATGGGCTAGAATGGGAATGGACTTCTATGGAGGATGAGGAGGGTGGTGAGGATAGTTGTGAGGACATGGATAGTTCGGAATAATCATCGGGGACTCCGCCCACCGGCCCGTAGTAGTCATGTACGTCATCGAGAAGCGAACTTAGGGTAGAACGACTGGAGGGCAATGTCCAAGCGGAAGAGGAAGGCGCTGGAGAAGTGATCCGACGTGATGGCGGGCGAAAAGCATTCATTTTGGAGCGAGTTGAGGAGGGAAGGTTACTAAAAGTCAATGAAACGATTCATCCCCCTCTGTTTGTTCTTTTGTTTATTTGCAACAGTTGCACGAGTACTCGAGTCGAGTACTATAGCGGCGAGGGAGGAGGGGATTGGAGAGATGTTTGATCCAGTCAGGGAGGTGGTTGATGGATGGATGGGTGGGTGGATGAATAAAAGAATGAGTGGGGGGAGGAAAGGGGAGGAAGAAATGAGCTCAACTCATTACCAAGTTATCCGGCAGAGAGAAAAAAATCCCGGAACGGTAACCCAACCACTGCCCTGGGATTCGCTAGCATGGCAGGCAATCATGGTCACATGACACCGCATCATCGTGATGAAGGCATCAAGCGCCACGCGAACCCCTCCGGAGGAAAGACGGCCTGCAAAACGCTCTCCATTCTCCGCGACCGACTCCGTAGAGCTTTTTTTCCGGCACAACCTCGAGATATCTCCAATGGCGATACTGCCTTTTCCAAGCTACTACATAACAAGGGTGTCCTAGGTGCAATGCAAAAACCCGATAATGACCCCAGTTATGGAATCCTAAGTTAAAACGCCATTCTGTCATGGAGTGTCATGTCTAGTTGACAGCAAGCAACAATCATGTTGCAATAATGTGTCTAAAACAAGAGTATCCATAAGATACTATAGGAAAAGACTATTTTTCACAAGACTGCCCAGCACCCTAACCCGACCACACAGAGGACTATTTTGTAAGTACAAGTTACCTGCAGTCCATGATACCTGGGTTTTCTAGGCCATGCTTTAGGGTGCTTGCCAAGATTTTCCCGTAGTTATGAATAAATTCAAGGATTTAGCAAAAAAAACAAAAAACATTGCCCACTCGATATAAAATACTCCGCCAATAATACCTGTATACACAATACCTAGCTCTGCGGTCATTAAAGACTCTGGCCCATTTACTTTCACAATGATACTCGAGTACAATACAAGCACTATTTCAAAGACTTTCTTGGGTATTTATTTGCGTGCCAGCCAGTCACACTGCAATGACTTTTATTTGGGCTGATTATGGTATCATGTTCGAGTACCGGTACCGTACCTGTACCGTAACTTGAGACAACTCTAGTCTCTGGTTGCCACTTGTGCTTTCTGATTGCAGCACTATTTAAAAAGCCGATGACTACCAAAAGCACCCTAAGGTAAAACTACATACAATATTCACTATTCTCCTATCTTGGAACCCTGCTGCTCCCCCAGCCTTGTCTGCCTCAACCCTCAAAGCACTACCATACTGTAGCCTCAAGGCCTCAACTCCCCGCCCCTCCCAGGACCAGTATGGTTCCGCTGACCCCACGAGTAACAGCCCAGGCCCTCCCCCTTAGCCTACCTTACTATCCCCTACTAAGACAGGCCTACGCGGAGGATCGCGACAATACGGAGATCCTTCTCCGGTTTACATCGAGATAGTGAACCCAGGCAGTACGAAACGTGACTAAATAACCAACCCCCAACAGCAAATACTGTACTGTACTATCAGTTATAGACCCCCTAATCTGTGTGCGGATTTCGCAGCTTTTTAGCGTGGTTAATGGCATAGGTTAGCCTCAGATCTTTACCCAAGCTAGTATGATCAACGAGCTCTTGCTGTGACCTGACCAGTAGAAAATATCTCCGCCGTTGCGACACTTGAACTATTCCTAATCTCGGAATACTCCAGGCAACTAAAAAGCGACAAATACAGACGAAGGAATAGCTTACGAGCTATGCAGCATCCAAAAATGGCTAAATATCAATACATTCATTCCATCAACTTCTCCGCTCCAGTGCTACCATTCTTCGAAACCTTACCACCCCAAGAGCTCCAGTCACCACCATCAGCAGCACAACATGCCGGTACTATTAACTGTATCGTGCTCACGACAGCCCACCAACCCACGCGCAGCACAGCTAATCAACCACTAGGCAAGCATGAAGAGATCCACACCGTGCCAAAGCCTTGCCATGAAACCCCCTTCCCTTACAGTTCCCTCGCTCCCTCTCCGAGGCAATTTGCTGGGCTTTTACCACACGACCAAGTTAAGTATCATAGTTCACAATATTATCGCACTCTGAATAGCGCACAAAACTTGCCTGTTAATTTATTCAAACCTTGGATACGATTTGGATAGGGTTAGGACGGAAGTTTGCCGCCGCCGATGCTGATTGGTTTGATTTCCCATCCCCGCTCAAACTGAGCCCCATCCGGGGGGATCAAGCGGGAACGGCCGGATGGACCCCTGTTAGCATGGATGGAATCGATAATAGAGGCATTCGGTCCCGGGATTGAAAGCGTTTATGCAAAGCTTTTCGAGTTTTGAAAGGGGGTTTGATGTGTGTAACGTCATTTATGCATACAAATATCGCAGATCCACTTCAAACCTTGGACCCGGAGGAGGCTTCTTCGACCCCAGGGGGGCTGAATGCCTCTACTCTAATACAGGCTAGGTCTTGCTAGTCTATGTGTAAATTCCGGCTCCAGACCCCGACCTGTCCCAAGTTCTTTCTCGGGTGGTCAAAGTTTCTTGATATAATATAGTCTTTGTCGGTGGTTGTTTGGTGGAAGGAAAGCGAGCCCATCTTGAGCCCACCTAGATCCTATCTAGGGATTAAGGTTATTCATCAGAAGCTACCTATTTTCCTACGGGATTCCCACCCCCCACGAGTGCTTGTACTAGTAGATGCTCAATGTCTGGGTTTGTCAGAAATCCGTTTCTATCCTTTGGTCGGTGCACAGATTTCGCCATTTTCTTTTAGCTTGGTTAATGACCCAAGGCCTTTACCAAAAGTATGATACCTATGCTCGTGTGTCCCTCCCTCTCCGCCAGAATTTGGCAGCTCACCTGTCCCAGTGGGTGGCACAAGTACCTCCCCACTAAAGATATAATTTACCAGCAATAGCTAATATCGGCATGGGGGTCTACTAGTACTCGTAGTTACAGCAATTGCGATACTGTAAAGGACATCTTGAAGCCAAACTGTACGACTGGCTATGTGTATTGTATGTATGTGGAATGAAGAAACTCAAACTGGGTTCTCGGGGTAAATCCAAGATACCATTATTCCCGCCATAAACCATATATAAAATTCTATGTTTAGGGGTGTAAGACCCCCCCCCCCCCCACCCCGTCGGGGATAGCTTAAGGTGATGAAGGCACGTTTAAAAAAGCCTGTATCTACCCAAGCCATTTTCCAAAGAGGAAACTTAACAGAGCCAAGAGGACCCCCCGTGATACCCCCCCCGTACTCTTGAAATCGGGGTCTCTAGAGACCGGCTACGCTTAAAACACACAACACCCGCTTCCTATACTGGTACTTGAAGTGAAGCATGGCTTCGCAAACCGAACATTTGCGAAATACACAGGAACGCCCTACTGCTCGCCTCATCCACCTCCCGCTCCGGGAAGCCATTGGAAGTGGCTAACATCGATCTGAGTCGAGCTCTCTGAAGTGGCGGAAACACTGCCCCCCCCCCCCGGATTCTTTGGTGAGCATCACTGGTATTGTGCTGCCGCCGGCCGACACTGCTACGCCGTGTATTTGAGGCTCCACACATAACCACTATCGCGGGACAATAGCTATTGACACGCAGGCAAGTTCCTTCGTCTTTAAAACAAACAAGGTTTTTTCCTTGTTTTCACTACATAAGGCAAATAAGTGGGGCCGTTTAATAGGCCTAGATATTATAAAGCTTTTGTTTTGTTTTGTTTTTGTTTTACTGCTTTTGTTTGTTGTTTCCGCTTCGGACCTTTTATTCACCATGGACACCTCCCAAACGCAGTAGTTTGTGCCCGGGAAAGTGTTTGGCCTATGCGGTAGTATGTGCTTGGGACAACACCGTTGGGTTGACGGGAAAAAGTGGGAAAAAAAAGGGGAAAAAAAGGGAAAAAAATACGGATATCCGTCGTTATACAGACCCCGTCCGGTAGCCACAGAACATCACTCGTTGCCACTTATAAGAGAGTGGAGAGTATCTCGCAATCAATCCAACCCAACCCAACCCATCCCATCCCATACCATACCATCCCATATTCACTATCCTCTTCCTGTGATTACAACCCCTCAATAAATCTGCTTCATGTTCCTCGAATCCTTGTCAGAATACTGCTCAAACTGGGTGCCGGGTTCCTTAAACGGCCATCTCATCCACGCCATCGTGAGGTTCACCAAATCATGCGCCTCCAAACACCTCACCCTCTTGGTTGGCTGAATCTTCTGGGAGGCGGGCAGGTCCTCCAGTATGTTGTCTGCGCCCGGGGCGAGACTGCGAAGTGCGCTGGAGACGCTGCTGGCGCGGAGGACGAAAAGGTGGCGCAGGAACCATTCGAAGGTTATCCAGTTTTGTTCCCGCTCGCGCGGGGTGGGCGGGGAGAAAAAGGGGTGGGGGACCTTGGGAACAATTTCTATGAGCGTCATTGGGGTCTGGATAAAAGTCAGCTAGTGAAATAGGGTGTGTGGGAGGGAGGGGGGTGTGGCACATGTGGGAAAAAATCTCCCTTAGGGTTGACAAGTACAGGTTCGTATGGCCGATCATAGATTTTTAAGAGTTTGTTGTGAGCAGCGTAGATTTGGTCTTCTCGGCTTTGGTCCCGGGCCCTAATTTTGTGTTTGTGGGGCCATTGTTCTTCGTATTCCTCCCATGCCCGAGTCGCGCTCTTGCCACCTTCCTTGCCCACGCCGGCGGAGGTAGCGCTTGGTCCTTCGCCTGTAGTGGCCCCCTCTGGTAGGCCACCAGCTTCCTTTACCCCCCCTATCATGGTGCCGTAAACATTCTCTGGCTGAAGCGCTTCTTTCGGATCAACGCAGAGGGCAGGGTACATGGCAGCTATCCTGATGGCAAGTTCCCGGAGTTCCTCCTTATTCCCCTGGTAGTACCAGGGCGGGTGTTCCATGCCTCGGATCCAGAGCTCTGGCTTATTATTTATCCTTTCCTCGATCGCTTCTAGTTCCTCTGTTGTTGCGGGTCTGCTCCTCTGGGGGAGCCTTCGGGGGCGGCCAGGTTTCTTTGGGAGTTCTAACTTTCGCCTCTCCTTTTTTTCTTTCTCTTTGTCTTTCTCTGCTGCTGGCTCTGCCTTTGTTTTATACCCGAAGGTTCTCCGGATCTCATCGTATCTATCGAGTAACATCATACGCCGCCAAGCCGGGAAGTTATGTGGCGGTTTTGGTTCCCCCCCATCGCGGATTTCTTCGACGGCTTTGCGGATCCTAGCTGTTGTCCTTGCTAGTTTCCTCTTTTCCTCACGAGACAGTTTCTTTGAACGGCCGTGGGTCTTTGCTAGGCCCAGCTCTTCCGCCACTAATTCTTTTATTCCATCTTCCACTACTAACTTTTTTATTTCATCTTCCACCAACTTTGTCCTAACCCTCAACTCTATCTTCTCCTGAATCTCGGACTTTATTTCCTGCCGCTTGCTTGGCCCGGGCTTCCCTTCCTCCAGGTGGACGTTATCCTGGTTTATCACTGGAATTTTAGGGTGGCCCCTTCCTGTTCGGATCACATTTGATGTTGCGACCTCGGTGATGTCAACTATCGCCTCTGCCGTTGCAGAGGGCCTTGCTCTCGTTGTGATACTTCGGGGTAGGTATTTATCCTTGATCGTGTCGGGCACCCATAGTAAAAAGCGCACACGTCCATACCGTTGGATCCAGCTTCCCAAAGCACAGCAGGAGATGAATTGAGCCATTAGTCTCTCGCTCTTGGCCAATTTGCCCATGTGTCCAACAAACAGTAGATCGGCATTAATGTCCTCGGAAGAAAGGCTAGCTTTGATCTCTGGTTTGGGGAATTTGTTTGGCCACGGAGGCGGTAGTGGGTCCTCGGAGAATAATTTATTGTAGGTTCCCCAATCATAGCCGTCTAGCGGGACATACCAGGAGTTTTTGTACGTCTTTTGAAATTCCCTCATTGTGTCTCCGTATGCCTCGACAGGTTCCAGTAGTATGTGCTGCTTCGGTTTCAAACGTTCGTGCAGTGCTGCTGAGAAGATTCCCAGATTCGGATTCATATCTATTATCGTGGTTCGTTGGTAGGCGGTTAGATTCAGCTTGTCTAATATTGGTTCTATATTTTTATGCAAAGAGATATCAGCTCACACTCGCTCAATTCAACTTCCCGACAAGTAAAGACAGAGCAATGAAGTCAAAGTCACCCACCACAAATCTCCCAATTGACCAACGAGGGGGGAAGAGCTCTCGACCTAACCATACCAGCCGCCTGGGGGAACAATGAGCGAAGGTGAGCTATGGACTCACCAGCGCTCTTGCGAAATATTCCCGCGGCTCCCATAGTTTTGCGGGTGGGATTGGTGGGTGGCTGGCGGTTATGAGATGGAAGGAATTGGGTAGAGGCTCTTTCGGAAAAATATTAAAAAAATATGATACTTCAATATAGATCACGTGCGAAATCTAACTGTCCCACACCGGTAACTGGTATGGTATGATACACTATTCCACCATTGTTACCCAATGTCCCTCTTGCCTAACCAGCTAAACCCCCTTTGTCCACCTGAAGTCCTACTCGGCGACCATTCCACTTCTCCCTACCCTAGCGCCTCCTTTGCCGAACCAGCTAACCCCCCCTAATACAGGCCAGGTCTCGCTAGTCTGTGTGTAAATTCCGGCTCCGGACCTCGACTTGTCTAAAGTTCTTTCTCGGGTGGTCAAAGCCTCTTGATAGATAGTCTTTGTCGTTGGTTGTTCGGTGGAAGGAAAGCGAGCCCATCTTGAGCCCATCCAGCTCCTATCTACTGTAGGGTTTAAGGGTATTCATCAGAAGCCACCTATCTCCCTACGGGGTTCTCACTCCCCACTATTACTAGTATCATAGATACTCAATGTCTGAGCCCGGTAACAACCCATTTCTATCCTTTAGTCGGTGCTCAGATTTCGCCATTTTTTTATATAGCTTGGTTAACGACCCAAAATCTTTACCAAAAGTATGGTATGCCTGTGTTCGTGCCCCTCCTTTTCTCCGCCAGAATTTGACACCTAATTTGTCCTAGTGGGCGGCATAAGTACCTGTACATCGTATGATATGTGCGTGGAATGAAGAAACTCAAAACAAGTTTCTCAAAGTTGAACCAAGATACCATCTATCAAAGTCATTATTCCCATCATAGACCATACATCTTATTGGGTGATTCTTGGCTTGTTTACAATAAGGCTTCTCAGTAGCTGTGGTAACAAAACCCTTCATTATCTACGATACCTAGAGAACACGGGCGGATATACCGTAGTCCAGGTCCTTGAGGTTGAGAGTCTCAAACCCGAGGACGAGGAATACTATACTATATAGGAACCAGTAGAGAAAACCGGCGCCGTGAGCAGGGTACCAGGCCAGTAACCAAAATTCTATGTTCGGGGGTCTAAGACCCCCGCGCACTCTTGAAATCGGGGTCTCTAGAGACCGGCTACGCTTAAAACACACAACACCCGCTTCCTATACTAGTATCATACTTGAAGTGAAGCACGACTTCGCAACAGAACATTTGCGAAATACACAGGACCCATTGGTTAACGCCCTACTGGTCACCTCATCTCCCTACCTCCCGCTCCGGGGGGCTATTGGGAGTGGCTAACTTAACGTCGATCTGAGTTGAGCTCTCTTACCGAACTGGCGGAAACACTGCCGCCACCCCCCGGATCCTTTGGTGAGCATCACTGGTATTGTGCTGCCGCTGGTCGACACTGTTACGCCGTGTATTTGAGGCTCCACACATACGCCCGGTAATCACTATCACGGGACAATAGCTATTGACACGCAGACAAGTTCCTTCGTCTTAAAACAAACAAGCTTTTTTTCTTGTTTTCACTACATAAGATAAATAAATGGGGTTGCTTAATAGGCCTAGACATTATAAAGCTTTTGTTTGTTGTTTCTGCTTCGGACCTTTTATTTACCGGGGACACCTCCCAAACGCAGTAGTTTGTGCCCGGGAAAGTGTTTGGCCTATGCTAGTATATGCTTGGAAAAACACCGTTGGGTTGACGGGAAAAAAGGTGAAAAAAAAGGGAAGAAGGGAAAAAGGGAAAAAAATACGGATATCCGTAGTCATACAGACCCCCGTCCGGCAGCCACAGAACATCACTCGTTGCCACTTATAAGTGAATGGAGAGTATCTCGCAATCAATCCAACCCAACCCAACCCATACCATACCATACCATCCCATATTCACTATCCTCTTCCTGTGATTACAACCCCTCAATAAATCTGCTTCATGTTCCTCGAATCCTTGTCGGAATACTGCTCAAACTGGGTGCCGGGTTCCTTAAACGGCCATCTCATCCACGCCATCGTGAGATTCACCAAATCATGCGCCTCCAAACACCTCACCCTCTTGGTTGGCTGAATCTTCTGGGAGGCTGGCAGGTCCTCCAGTATGTTGTCTGCGCCCGGGGCGAGACTGCGAAGCGCGCTGGAGACGCTGCTGGCGCGGAGGACGAAAAGGTGGCGCAGGAACCATTCGAAGGTTATCCAGTTTTTTTCTCGCTCGCGCGGGGTGGGCGGGGAGAAAAAGGGGTGGGGGACCTTGGGAACAATTTCTATGAGCGTCATTGGGGTCTGGATAAAAGTTAGCTAGTGAATAGGGTGTGTGGGAGGGAGGGGGGTGTGGCACATGTGGGAAAAAATCTCCCTTAGGGTTGACAAGTACAGGTTCATATGGCCGATCATAGATTTTTAAGAGTTTGTTGTGAGCAGCGTAGGTTTGGTCTTCTCGGCTTTGGTTTTGGGCTCTAACTTGGTGTCTGCGGGACCATTGTTCATCGTATTCCTCCCATGCCCGAGTCGCGCTCTTGCCACCTTCCTTGCCCACGCCGGCGGAGGTAGCGCTTGGTCCTTCGCCTGTAGTGGCCCCCTCTGGTAGGCCACCAGCTTCCTTTACCCCCCCTATCATGGTGCCGTAAACATTCTCTGGCTGAAGCGCTTCTTTCGGATCAACGCAGAGGGCAGGGTACATGGCAGCTATCCTGATGGCAAGTTCCCGGAGTTCCTCCTTATTCCCCTGGTAGTACCAGGGCGGGTGTTCCATGCCTCGGATCCAGAGCTCTGGCTTATTGTTTATCCTTTTCTCGATCGCTTCTAGTTCCTCTGTCGTTGCGGGTCTGCTCTTCTGGGGGAGCCTTCGGGGGCGGCCAGGTTCCTTTGGGAGTTCTAACTTTCGCCTCTTCCTGTTCTCTTTCTCCTTGTCTTTCTCTGCTGCTAGCTCTGCCTTTGTTTTATACCCGAAGGTTCTCCGGATCATATCGTACCTATCGAGCAACATCTTACGCCGCTCAGCCGGGAGGTCACGTGGCAGTATTGGTTGCCCCCCGTCGCGGATTTTTTCGACGATCTTGCGGACCCTAGCTGTTGTCCTTGCTAGTTCCCCCTCTTCCGCAGGAGACCGTTTCTTTGGACGGCCGCGGGTCTTTACTATGCCCAGCTCTTCCGCTACTAATTTGTTTATTTCATCTTCCACCAACTTTGGCTTAATCTTCTCCCGAATCTCAGACTTTATTTCCTGCTGCTTGCTTGGCCCGGGCTTCTTTTCCTCCAGGTGGACGTTATCCTGGTTTATCACTGGAATTTTAGGGTGGCCCCTTCCTGTTCGGATCACATTTGATGTTGCGACCTCGGTGATGTCAACTATCGCCTCTGCCGTTGCAGAGGGCCTTGCTCTCGTTGTGATACTTCGGGGTAGGTATTTATCCTTGATCGTGTCGGGCACCCATAGTAAAAAGCGCACACGTCCATACCGTTGGATCCAGCTTCCCAAAGCACAGCAGGAGATGAATTGAGCCATTAGTCTCTCGCTCTTGGCCAATTTGCCCATGTGTCCAACAAACAGTAGATCGGCATTAATGTCCTCGGAAGAAAGGCTAGCTTTGATCTCTGGTTTGGGGAATTTGTTTGGCCACGGAGGCGGTAGTGGGTCCTCGGAGAATAATTTATTGTAGGTTCCCCAATCATAGCCGTCTAGCGGGACATACCAGGAGTTTTTGTACGTCTTTTGAAATTCCCTCATTGTGTCTCCGTATGCCTCGACAGGTTCCAGTAGTATGTGCTGCTTCGGTTTCAAACGTTCGTGCAGTGCTGCTGAGAAGATTCCCAGATTCGGATTCATATCTATTATCGTGGTTCGTTGGTAGGCGGTTAGATTCAGCTTGTCTAATATTGGTTCTATATTTTTATGCAAAGAGATATCAGCTCACACTCGCTCAATTCAACTTCCCGACAAGTAAAGACAGAGCAATGAAGTCAAAGTCACCCACCACAAATCTCCCAATTGACCAACGAGGGGGGAAGAGCTCTCGGCCGAGCCATACCAGCCGCCTGGGGGAACAATGAGCGAAGGTGAGCTATGGACTCACCAGCGCTCTTGCGAAATATTCCCGCGGCTCCCATAGTTTCGCGGGGTCGGGTTGGTGGGTGGCTGGCGGTTATGAGATGGAAGGAATTGGGTAGAGGCTCTTTCGGAAAAATATAAAAAAATATTTCAATACAGATCACGTGCGAAGTCTAACTGTCGAGTGCATGGGCAAGACCTACCTATGATAGTATGATAGTAAAACCGGTGGTTTGGCAGAGGCCGAGGCCCAGGGTTCAGGTCCTCTTGGCGCCACCCAAGGCAAATGACGGGCGTCACGTTGTTGGCTCGGATGTAGGGGAATTTATATGAGTTCTTGTTGGAATTATCTGCATGATATCAGCATTCAAGAAAATAGCTTTTTAAAAAATAACTACGTTATGATAGTGATTTTGTGAAGAAACCCTTTTCAAATCCTCTGATGGCTCCTGTCCTATTCTCATGTCATTCATCATACTGGGATGATGTTGCAGTGCACAACATCCTAAATTCTGACACCAACCGCGACAAGATGATGAATCAGTAAAAATCATGAACCAGCTCTTATTTATTATTTTAAATGTTTTTGTCGGAGGAAATTTTGCTATATCTTCTCGGGGATATTCCCAATTTAGAAAATTTTGATCAGGTTGGCCCCGAGGGCGGATTTTGGTTGTCCAGAAGCATAGCAGGACGAGTGGTCCACCCGTAGACTACGGTATGATACCAGCAAAATAGGCAGCCAAATACCGTACAGTAATACAGCTGTGGCACCATGTCCTGAGGGGGGCATGAGACCACCATAGGACTGGCCTGGAGAGAGAGGGGCGAAGCTTACTCGTGGACAACCCACAAGACATCCACCTACCGTGCTACATAGTACTGTGGCTCTTAAAATTCTCTGACACTCGAATGGAATAACAACCTGGTCCGCCGGTAATGCACTGCGCATATCATACATACAAGCTCTCACAGCATCGCACAAACCCATTCTACTGACATACCCTTAACAAGGCGGGGGGAAGGAAAAATACAAGAAATAAAATAACCTCCTCATTCCAATCGCGACCCACCTTTCAGCCCCCCCCCCCCCCCGATAAACTACTATAACCCACATCTCGGTGGCCGAAACCCTTCCGTCTCGCGTAGCGCACCCCTTTTGCCCCAAGCTTTTGAATCAGGTCCCCGCTGCCAACTCGCAGCAACCGCCCAGCTGGCGTCCATCGTATATCTTCCCCGGGCGGTCCCTCCTCGCCATCTCATCCCTACCCCGCCATACATATATCAACATCACCAACAGGGCTATTCTAGCCGTCGCACATCACAGATCATCGTTGAGGAAGACGGCTATTACGTGCATTACGAGATGGCTTACGAGAACGATGGGACCGTGGGGCCTTACCGTGCTCCACCTATGAGTATCAAGGAGATTGCCGACAAAGCTGTTGACTTTGACTATAATCCTCTTATACCCCTCAGGTACTGGTTGCGAACTGCGGATACACTTTTGAAGGAGGTGTGTTTTCTCAATTTACTGCTTTTTTTTTTTTGAACGGACGAATACTCAATGGCCGTGCTATCACAGGCTACTATCTATCAAGCTGAAGGAAACGAGCAACAAGCCTACCTGTTACTTGTTCGACAGGCAGAGTGCGCCCCTCTAGAATCCTATTCACATTTTTATCTTTCTTCAAATTTGCGAGTTCGTGCTGACACCCATAGACTTGTATTTCGCCATCTAGCAAATCATCCAGAGGCCAAGAAACAGGAGAATCTACGGAATCTACGTGTGGTTCGTGCGAGATCTACCGAAGCTCTAAAGAGGTTGGAATTCATGAAGCCGCGTATCACCGCCCGTTATGAGGATTATAAGCTTGCGACTCAAAAAGCTCGTGATGACGAATACCGAGAACGCCGCATCTCCACCTCCACCGCCCTCACTGGCCATAACCCTCGTTCTTTGTCTTCCATACCGTACGCTGACGCTGCGGCTCTTTCATTTTCACAGAAACAATCACTCAAGGCATCTATCCCAAAACCTCTAGATTTATCCCGCGGCGGTCGTCGTGGAAGTACCTCTAGCGTTACCGGTCCCTTTTCACCACCTTTAGAGAAATCACTGAGCTCTGGTGGGCTAGCGCCAACTATGGCTGATAGTACGCGTGCGCAGCTAGCTATGGAAATCGCAAGGCAAGAGTTCGAAAAGCGAGAACGTGAAAAGCGGGCTAAGAGACGGCAATGGGCAATCGAACAGGGCAGAGGCAATGTGATTGTGGACTCAAGAGGCCAAGAAATAAAGCGGATATCGACGCCGGCTTCTGCTGCTGTAGAGCAGAGTTATAGGAATTTGCTCTCGCAATATCAACCGGAGGGCCAAGGTCGAGATAGCGGGTATGGGCTCGTAGGCCAGCACTCGGGACATGCCGGGTATTATCAAGAGACCCCCGAGCAGAGTGAAAAGCGATTATACCAGCAAGCACGTGATGAGGAAGAACACAGGAGAAGAGTGGTAGAGCAACAGGAGGAAGAGTGGGATTTAGCGAGAAGTATAGAGGCGTTGCACATGAAGGCCGACCTCACGGAAGGTCAAATGCAACCCTCTTCTGCAGCGGCAAACACTTACCGGTTCTCCACCAGTAGCACGCTTTCCGGATGGGAGGAACCGGTGAGAGAGAGGGAGAGGGAGAATTACGTTGGGAGATGGCAGAGAAATTATCCTACAGTACCAAAGAGAAGAAGATCTCTGACAAGAATGGAGCCGCCCCCGATCCCTGGCCCGGCTGCGGAATTAGTTGAAATCAGAAGTGTGACGCCTACCCCACCTCCAAAGGCACCTTTACACGGCTACGACGGCTCATCGAATCCCACCCCTGCCGCACCTGCTGTTCCATACAAGAAGCCGCTTCCCTACGCCCATAATCATGCTCCTTCACCGCCACCACCATTACCGAACTTCCCGTCCTCCTCCTCCTCCTCCTCTACCGTTACAACACCGACCGCTACAAAGCACGTCCCCGCTACTCCTGAGGGCTTTCAATTCAGCACGCCAGCAACTCTAGAGAATGGCACTCCCCTCCGCACAATCTTCCTTCCCGCCACACTCCGTCACCAGTTCCTCCTAATGGCTGAGCCGAATACCAACCGCAACCTGGAAACCTGCGGCATCCTTTGCGGAACCTTGGTCCAAAACGCTCTCTTCGTCTCCCGCTTAGTCATACCTGAGCAGGAAGCCACAAGTGATACCTGCTCAACAAAAGATGAAGAAGGCCTACTTGAGTATGTCGAGAGGGAGGACCTACTGGTTCTTGGTTGGATTCATACCCACCCTACGCAGACCTGCTTCATGAGCAGCGTAGACTTGCACACTCAATCCTCGTACCAGTTGATGTTGACTGAGAGTATCGCGATTGTGTGCGCGCCGAGACATCATCCTTCGTATGTTCCCTTCTTTCCTCCCTTCACTTATTATTTTCTCACAGGACATCTAGTTGGGGCGTTTTCCGTCTCACCAACCCACCGGGCGTTCAAACAATCATGACCTGTCGCCAAAACAGCTTGTTTCACCCACACGGCGAGTTGAACGTTTACACTGACGCTATGCGACCGGGACATGTATGTGAAGTCAGGGAGATGGGATTCGACGTAGTGGACTTGAGAAAGGGTGGGGATTAGATGTGTGGTTGGCTCAGGTTATGGTAATTTGCTTGAAAAGCTTCTCGCGCTTCCGTGTATTTCTTGTCCCTCTTTCTTTCAAACTTTACTGGCTATACTTTTTCACTTGAGTTGCTCGATTACCTTCTCACACACCTAACTTGTGCTCCGTTTCTGTGTTTTCCGAAAGGTAGAGGTGTACGTTACCAGTTGGTTGGCTGTAGAAACTGTTTCTTTCCTTCTTTTTTTCTCTCCCTTTTTCTTTCCTTCTTTCTCTCTTTCGATAGAGGTCCGAGGGAGAGCGCGGATGTGGGCCTTGATGGGCTGTCCTGATTTAGTCCGGCTGGTGTACGATGGCTTGGGCTGTTGGACAGCTGGATAGCTGGACTGACGGCTAGTTAATTGGGAGCGCACGGGAGTCTCGGGCGACACGATGTGCGAGGGGGTAATAAACGTATCCACCTTGTGTTTGCGTGCTCGTGGATTGTATGATAGCTGGGAACGCGGGAAATGACAGAAAATACCAGAAGCGTTCTGTATTGAGTCACGGGTGAATGATTCCCTTAAAAACTTGGGACCTCCACGACTACCCACAAGGGTGCCGCGCTACTGTACTGGTATGCGCGCTTGCGTTTCCCCACTTAAATTTGGCATCCCCATTTGTCGTAGAACGTAAAGCATAACTTCTCGGCTGGTGCCGAGGGGTGGGGAGACCGAGGGTTTGAAAAGGCTTCTTGCTAGATTTCTTTCCCCTTCCTCTTCCAGCTCTCGCCCTTTCCCTTGGACCAGAAGACATATTATTTCATTAGTCACAAGGAGACCGAAAAGACTTTGGAAGCCCTCCGGAAATTCAAATTCAAGACGCGCAGAACTCTTTAAGGAAGGAAGGAAGGAATACATTCTAGACCGTACAGTATTACACCTCTACTGTGAAGATTCCGGACTGACACTTTACCATGCCCCCTACGTTAACTGGTGATGCGAGATCTTGGCACCTGAGCACGCTGGACGGCAGCGGACCGGAAAAGCGGGTCTTGCGTGAGATGTTGTGATGGGATTAGTACTGCATATAGGTCGCTGCCTCACTCTGCGTTGGAATGTTTTGGGCTGGGAGGGAGGTTTGAAAGCGTGTTCGTGTTTGTGCTTCTGGAGGAGCTGTTTTGCCGCCGGAATGGTTTGTTTTTGGCATGACGTCCTGGATACAATCACTCGGCCAGGGTTTGGCTTTGTTGTTGTTGTTGTTGTTGTTGTCGTCGGGGGGGGCACAGTGGGTCGGTCGGACCTGGTCGGTGGGGTTTTTAGGCGCCCAAGGAGAAAAAGAAAGGAAAGAGGAGGAAATGAAAAGAAAGAAAAAAGGGCGGACGGGGAGATAATGGTGGCACAGCCACGTGGATGAGTTATCATATCCAGCTGTGATACTGTGGAACGGTGGATCCCTCCCTCCTGCGGCTGTGGCTAAATCATGGCGGGGTTTTTACTCGTACTCGAGTGCCGGTACTAGTACTTGTGTACCCGCTGGAGTAGAACATGCAGTACGGTAGGGGCGCTTCCCGACTCGAGTACCGACCTCACTGCCGTGCCGGCATCAGCCTCACGGGAATGATCTAGAGCTGGTGGACAACACATTTGATACGGGTAGCGAGATATGACTGAGCTTATCGGTGGCCCTCGCTCGACACGAAAGGGAAAAAAACCAGTGTGGTTGACATGTGTACAATTCTTGCAGGGATTTGACTTGCCCAGATTTAGCAAGTGCAAAGGTCGGGGATTACCGGTATCGAGGACAAACTACCGTACTGCTATGCTATGATACCGGCAACTTATTTCAATGATGGGATTGTTTAAGCCAGAGGCCGGGTTCCCCTTGAGCTGTAACTCTTTACGCTAACTCCACCTCGAGATGAGGCTGGCGAGACCTCACCACTTGTCACTCACCTTCCAAGTTCCAACAGCAAACTGGAGATGGCCACCCAAGCAGTGCAAGAGCGGCGCCACAAAGTTGCCAATCAGGTAGCAACCAGTGGCATTGCGCAACGTGAAACCGCGGTCCGTGGTTGCACAATGGCCAAGCTTCCCCGCTTTTAGTTTATGATGTTAAGAACTCCCCCCCCCCACCCACCCGCCGCCGCACTTGAACAGGGACTACCGGTACGGTAGATCTCCAATTTATCTCCATATTTTTGGTACTCCCACCTTCCAAAAAGGGAGAGGAAAAAAAGAAAAAGAAAAGGATGGCAACGCTCCTGACTCTCCCAGCAGAGCTCATCCTCCACATCGCAGCTTACCAATCCCCACCCACGGTCCTTTCCTTCCTACGCGCAAACCGCGCGCTCTACCACCTCCTCACGGATTCGCTAACGGATAGTGTCTTCAACGACCTGGCCTATGCCTCGAAAGCAATCTACTATGCCGCGGAGCGCGAGAACAAACACATGATCCGGCGCCTGGTGAAAGCGGGCATCCTGAAGGACATAGACTTCACCTTGAACACGGCGGTGCAGAATGAGAGCCCCAAGGTGATAAGTACGCTACTGGACTGCGGAGTGCCGGCCAATACGCAGGACGATTGGGGCGAGACTCCGCTCATCGTCGCCGCGACATCCAACCGTGTGGAGATCGTGAAGCTGCTAGTTCCGAGGGCGGACGTGGACGTCAATTCCACCGACCACCGACGCACCACCGCTCTCGCTTATGCTGTGCGGGGGACCCGCGGTGGCGTGGAGGTCGTTCGAGCCCTACTCGAACGGGCGGACACAGATGTGAACGTGCGTGATATTGATGGTCGCTCGGCGCTGTACCACGCCGTGGAAGTTGGCGGGCAGGAGAGTGTAGCGAGCCTGTTAGCCCGACCGGAAGTGAATGTGAATTTCGTGGATCATGTCGAGCAGGGTATGACGGCGTTGCATCGGGCTGTATTCATTGGTGATCAGAGCATTGTCGGATTGCTCCTCCATGATTCCCGCGTCGACGTAAACCTGGGGGACCGGATGCAACACACACCCCTACACCTTGCTGTAAAGCGTGGAAACGAGCCCGTGCTACGGATGTTACTGGATTGTCCAAGGGTCGACGTCAACGCCCCCAATGCGGTAGGCTGCACACCATTAGAGTTCGCCGTGACAAAGTCTAGAAAGGCCATCACTAGCATGCTAGTCTCGAACCCCCGCGTGAACGTCAACCTCCCAGACCCCCACCTACAAACCCCGCTTTCTATCGCAGCGCAAAAAGCAAGGACTACCGCCTTGCAGCTGCTCTTGGGGCGCGAAGACCTAGACGTCAACTTCCGCTGTGAGTCTGGAATGACCCCGCTATCCCACGCGGCGCAAGAACCCCTCAAGGTGCGCATCGCGCCAAAGCGCTACGAAAGGGTCATAAGCCTGCTTGGCGCTGACCCAAGGGTGGACGTCAACCTGATAGACCAAAGCTTGGAAACACCCCTGCATAAGGCTGCCCGCGCGCGCGGGCCCAACCTCGTTGAAGAGTTACTCAGACACCCCGACATCGCCGTCAACGCCCGTAACCAGGATGGCTCCACGCCATTGTGCTCGGCGATTTTGAAGGCGGGGCGGGAGGAACGGGAAGGCGCGGTCCTCATCGTGCAGGCGCTGCTAGCCGACCAGCGCGTCGATGTTAACACGCAGGACAAGAAGGGACGTACACCGCTGCATCTCGCCGTGATTAACCGACAAGTGAAGATTGCCGGGCTGCTATTGGCTCACGAGAAGATTGATAAGCATCTGATGGATGGGAAGGGGTTAAAGCCCGAGGAACACACGCCCGGTGCGAAGGATATATTTGCGGATGTTTTCGGGATGAGGGCGAGGAGTCCTGACGATGGGGTGAAGGAAGGGAAAGAGACGAAAGTGAAGGGGGAAAGGGAGGGGAAGAAGGGCAAGAAGAGGAAAAAGGCTTTACACTGGGTATGCACTTTCTCGTGTGGGTTGGGGGGGAGGGGGAAGGAATAAATGGCGCTCTTTACGGAGTATACGATGTTCTGCTCCTCTTGTTTCCCCCCTCTTTCTTTCTTTTTGTAGTTTTAAATGATTGAATGGCGTTTGGGTTTGGGCTTTGGAAATGAATGAGCGAACGAACGAACAGATATACAAGGCTGTTTTACGGAACATGCTAGGTTTTATATACCATAGCTGTTATATCGAAGAAACCCTCTCCCTACTGTGTACTATATTATAATGTTACATTATTAGCAACCTCAATCTTGTGAAACCGAGCGAATCAAATCGGTGTAATCCTTCTAGCAATGTTTCTCCCATCCTTTCCTTTCCGCCACCGGGGAGAGGGAGGAAAGGGCGATATATAACACCCCTTCACCTCCTAGCATTTTAACCTAACCCTGCTATGCATGTAACTTAACCTACGATACCACAACGCAATACAATTATGATAATAATATCATACTAAAAATCCCACCCATCTTTACACACCACCGGGGGTATCATAATATTATAAAAACAGGCGGGTACTATACCAGCACTCCTAGACACACTACCGGTATTATACGTACGAGTAAATAGGAACATGAATGTGTGGCACACGCCACAGCTATGAGACAAGGAAGAAAGAATACTTGTAAGTCTCTAGGATGGCACAGCACTAGACTATACCACGCACCATAATACCTGTAGACTATACACACCTTTTGCACATCACAACACCCCGCCAACCACCATACCATACTTTCCAGAGGCCTTTTCGAAAGCTTCATCATCATATCATGGAAACGATACTGTACGATAGAGTTCTTGAAAGCGCTTGGTTCGGAAACTTTGCACGCGCGCGCGCGATGGGAGCCACTCTGTGGCTGGGGAGGGAGGGGTACTTGATTTGCATACTTGCTCCCTGGCCTGACCCGAGTTGTGGCATCGTATCGTGAAAGAAAAAAAACTCGGTCAGTCGAGTGCGGTAGCTTTTGCGATATGGAACGAACGGACCACTCCGAGAAGGAGCAGTGTTTTCTAGGCAGGGTACAGCTTATTTAGGCTGAGCCCGCTGGATCTCATTAACTGGTGTTGGGCAATTTTGTTGACCTGCGCTGTTGGGCCTATCGCGGTTTGGTGTTGCGATTTCCGTTATGATGGGCAATCCCGTACTATAGTGGGCTGGGTTTGGCGGGTTCCCATGGGTGGTTATTCACGGGTTGTAGGTAAAGTGCGGGTTTCACGTATTATCACTCGTGTACAACACTGGTCTATGGGGTGAACTTGAGGGATGATATCATACCTACCACACTCACCGCTATGGTACTGTACAAGGCCGACGCTAACTAAACCTAGGCCCAATGTTATTGCTTTTTCCCCTTTTTTTCACCCTCCCCGTGCACAGTACAAGTCTAGATGTCTGAGATAGAGTTGTGAACCGTTTTTATACCCCCTCCGGTTTTCATTTTTCTACCGCCCAAGCTGCTGCCCTCTCCTCATCAAGTTCCTCCTAACCTTCCACGCACTCCTGCCCCTCCCATCGCCAGTGCTCCCTCCACCAAAACGAACCCATGGCACCCCCTGTCCAGCACCATCTTCCTCGACCCCCGCCACAATCTCTGCGACACACAACTCCAACCTCCCACGCACAAGCACAGTCCTCTTCCCCCGCAGCCTCTCGGCGGCATCGGCACTAAGCGTAGTAACAACCCATATCTCCCTCTTTTCCACATCAACGCCTTTAATCAGCGCCATCCCCACAGCACGGGAACGTTCGGGCGCGGGCGGGGTGGACAAGTACGGGAGCCCCTCTGGCGTTAGGATGATTTTTGTAGTAGTCTCGTTTATGCTTTCTTCGTCGTTGTCGACTTCCACGATAGCGACTAGTGTGCCATCGATGGCGGTGAGGAGTTCTGCGGGGGAGAGGTCTTCTTCGTGCAGGAGGGATACCCCGTCGATTGCTGGGTGCGCGCCGGCATATGGGAGGCGCCAGGGCTGGATTTCGGCGAGGGGCTTGACAACCCAGCGTAGGGTATCCGGGCAGTAATGCATGAAGGAGGAGGTTTGTAACGTGCGCAGGTCCACTGCCGTGAATCTTGTGTTTTCGCTGGTGGTGCAGGATTCGAGTACGTGCACTCTCGGGGGATCTGTCAGGGGGAGGACGTCCATTACTGGGATCGAGTGGCCCAGCGCTGAAGTTATGTAGATGACGTCGGTGGCGCGCGAGGCCTGGATAATCTCTTGGAGGAGTTCCAGGCCTAGGGATTTTACCCACCCGGCCGAGTTGATGAGGAGTGGGCCCGGGTCGGTGAGCGCCGCGGAGTGGTAGTCAGATAGGAGGGCGAGGATAGCGCGGATGTATGCTGATGGATCTTCGCGTGGGGAGGTGTAGCCAATGTGGTGGGCCGTTATGAGGGTTTTTGGGAGGGACGGGCTAGTGAAGGGGGGTCCGAGGATAGGTCGGCTAAGCGTGTGGAGGGACAGGAAGCACGGAGGTGTGAAGGAGGGTTGGCCCGGGTCGACGTCTAAGTAGTAGATTCTCGGGTATGCTTCCGCGGTGAGGAGCTGGTTCGTGAGAATCCGGGAGAGGGTGGACTTTCCAGCCGACTTTCCCCCGGAAAGGAGAATGACCGGGGGTGCAGCATTTTCGGTATCGGCGGTCTTCTCAATCTCTCCGGGTATCTCCTCCCACGGTCTTGGGATGGTGAGAATCGGTAAAGGGGCGCTTATAGTAAACAACTTCTTAGGCATTAGTCATGGCCTCCCAATATACTACTACTACGAATAAATACTCATACTGGATGAAAAGACCTCCCACTACCTCCTCCAACTGGCGCCCAAATCCCATTAGCCACAGGGCACGTCCTCCCCAAATCCCGTAGCCCGGACTCCGTCTTCGTGATCAAAATCTCGGTATCAGCACCCTTAACCTTCACGCAGGCGATCTCTGGCAAGGCATGCGTACTCGGCGCAAACACCTGATGATATCCGGACTCGCGAGTTAATTTTGCGCCGGAGATAGTGATGGCGCCTTTTTTTACGCAGAGCCCGTACTCCCCGAGGATCACAAGTGTCTAACTGTGATTAGCCCGATTGATATACTGACGAGGGAATAACATAGGGGATAAAAACCTCCCCGGGGGCCATCCGGACAAGACAACTCCCGTCTTGAGCGGGGATGTAGTTCTCGGAAGTGGGTGTGAAATTCGATATCCGGACTTTATCAACCTCCGTGTCCATGTCCTTTTCAATATCATTCTGCTGTTCCGCCGCCATTACCGCCTTGGCCGAAGACGTAGGAGCTGCTTCGCCGCTCCCGGACGAAATCTGGACATGACTGATAACAACCCGCTTCCCACCGCTATCCAATCCCATCTCGCTCTCCCTACGTTTCCATATCTCCTCACCCGGTAATCTCGGAGCCTTTCCTTCCCCCCTTTCATTTTCCACCTTCTCCACCTCTCCTAACTCAACGTGCTGCGCACTAGCAGCTAGCGAGCGAAGCCTGCGTGCTGCGAGGGCACTCATGGGCGCTTTTGCCAGAATTTGTCAGTACTACGAAAGCCGCACGGGATAGGAGAGGAGGAGGAGGAAGAGTACGTTTCGGTTCATCCTCTCTTTGCTTTTTCGGCATTGTCTTGTCTGCTATGGCGATAGTAGTTTTGTTCGTTGTGTTTGAGGTTGGCGGCTTAATTGGGATTCGAAGGGTGGTGTACTCCAGTGATGTGCTGGTTGGGGTCCACGGCACGTGATAGGGAGCCTAACCCTAGCCTTGGACTGTGCTCCTACAGGTTTCGAGTGATTAACTCTGACTTATCTCCAGGCAAGAGTCAAGCTGGGAGCGATCGCAAACTCCTCATGAAGCCCTTGGGAAACACTGAAAAAGCTATCACACCCCATCAAGCTTTATTCTATATCCACACCATTAAGCCATTGGAATGACATTCGCTCGAAACACCCCAATCATCACTTCCATAATCAAACTGAAAGGTCGTAAACCTGTCGAGTCAATTCGGCCCGCCCTCCGAAGCCCATGCTAATCCAACAAACCCGCCAAACCCGCCAAACTGCCGTTCAAAGGGAAGAAGTAAAGGAGAAAAAGGAGAAGAAAACAAAACCCCATACGATGGAGCTCGATATATAAGCTATACACGACAGCAATGACAGGACAAGACTAAGAAAAAAAAGATCTGCAAAAACCAAAAATGGAAATCTCCCACTATTACCGGTAGTGATTCCCTGGGCCTCTGACTTAAGCTTCGCTCCCGAACTCCTTTGTCCAATCATCGCTCTTCTTGACATCTTCCTTGCTGACGGTAGGTCGACTCATTCTCACCGCTTTTACAAAGTCTTTTAGCTCTAGGGGTGGCTCCATGAGTTTCTCGGGGTCTACGTCTACCCATGTCATCTCTATTGCCCCGGGAGCGCCGGGGGAACATGGTGTTAGTTTTTCCTCGTGCTCTGGTGTTATGACCTGCGGGGTGTCAGCTGGGACGAAAGCTAGGGGAACAAGAGGAGACACCTTTCTGTAGTGGGTCGCTGTTTGGATTTTCCGGACTGGTTGCATAAGGGCGTCTTGAACGGCGATGTTGATATCACTACCGGTGTAGCCTTCTGACATTTGGCCGAGGGTTTTGTAGTCTTGAGGGGTGAGGGCACAAGGCGTTGAGCCGACCGAAAGTTCAAACATCTTGATCCGGCCAGGAAGGTCGGGAACGGCGATGTGTATTCTTCGCTGGAATCTGCTCCGGAGTTAGTAACGCTAACCTGAGTCTCCCGGGAGAGTAATATACCGTCGTCGAATAGCGGAATCTAATTGCCATGGGATATTTGTAGCTCCAAGTACCAACACGCCCGATGTATCGTGACCCACACCGTCCATCTGTACCAACATCTCCGTTTTTATCCTTCGACTAGCTTCACTCTCGCCCTCTCCTCTGGTTCCGCAAAGGGCATCAACCTCGTCGATGAAAATAATCGAGGGTTTGTTTTCTCTCGCCATCGCAAACAGCTGCTTCACAAGTCTGTATGAACCGCATCAATACCTCTTCTAACGGCGACATCTCCGGGTGATAATACGAACCTCTCACTCTCGCCCATCCACTTAGAAACTAAGTCTGAGCTGCTCACCGAGAAGAAAGTACTGTTTGCTTCCGTCGCCACAGCCTTCGCAAGATAACTCTTACCGGTGCCGGGGGGTCCGTAAAGCAGAATACCCCTCCACGGCTTCCTCTTTCCGGTGAATAGGTGGGGGAACTTTATGGGTAAGATAACTGCCTCCTTTAGCGCCTCCTTAGCACCTTCCAGACCAGCGACGTCCTCCCAGCGAATGTTCGGTTTCTCCGTAAGAATAGCTCCGGCCAGTGCTCCTCTCAGCTTTTTATTCTCTGGATCAATGGCGTCCTCCTCATCGCTATAATTCTCGTTAGACCTGCCCTCCCACAGCTTCCCAAAAAGTAGAAATAACAAGGGCAAGAAGAAATACATACCTCCCCCTTTGCCCACCTCCATTCTCTTTTCCGTTCACACCAACTTTACTGGGCTTCTTCTTCCCCTTAGCCTCCTCGAGGTGCGTCTTGAGCTTCTCGGCTCGCTCCATGTACTCGGCAGCTTTAGCACGGATGCTCTCCTTCATCTTCGGATTCTTCTCCCACTTCAAAGCTAGCATGAAGCATTCCAGGGCGGAGTAATACTGAGTGTATGCGGCCTCATAATTCCCCGCCGTGTCCTCCTCAATTGCTTTCTTGACGATGGTTATCGCTTTCTAATTAAACCATTACCCATTCATTAGCTCAACTTGTAAATCCTCATCGCGGAGAAGGATGGGGAGAGGAGCAACATACCCCGACGAAATCGGTATTAGACATGGCGATGACAAGTGCTCGAAAAGCAAGCCCAACTCAACTCGGGTGCGGGGAGTGCAAGCGAAGAGGAAGAGAAGAAAGGCAAATGCTGGTACCGAAGAATGATCTGTAGCAAGGCAAGTAATTATGGAATCAGTTATGAAGCCCAAGTAGGGATAGGAGCGAGAGGAGCTCACGAGGACAAAAAGAAGGGAAAAGGGAGATACCGATACTCGTACCGCATGCAGAGCAAAAAAATAAGGTAGAGAGGCTTTGATTGTCGTGGTGACACCTTGTAAAAGTCTTGGCGATGCCATCCCCCCACCACAACCGTGATATTGCGCCCAGTTCTACGGAGTGCCAGAGAAGGGAAAAAACTTTCGTCCCTTAACCGCTACACTATGGCAGGAAAAGTGTTGCAGGATCTTACGGATCAGTTCCAGGCTCTATCTAAAGGTGTTTTTTCTGGATTGTATGCTCTAGTGGGGGTAATGCTAATGGGAAATAGACATGAGCTCTATTGTCGAGGCGCGACAGAAATTAGATTCGCAGCTTCAGGAGAATAAGTCCGTACAAAAAGTATCATCTATCCACACGAGCTAGCAATGGGGTTTGACTGGCTGACTTGAGTAGGAATTCGCAAGTCTGGCAGATGATACAAAGATCTACAAGCTTATTGGGCCCGTTCTCGTCAAGCAGGACAAGTCGGAGGCGGTGATGAATGTGGATAAGAGATTGGAATTTATCAACTCAGAAATGTATGCTCTTCACTACGCTCGCCTTCTTGGGCCCAGGACTAACCGTCCCAAACAGTGCGCGCATCGAAAAGCAAATCTCCGACACTCAAGGGAAGCAGGAACGAAAAAAGATGGAAATCATCCAGGCTCAAACTCAGCTACAACAGGATGCCCAGGCACAGGTAGGAGCATAGTCTAAATTCTAGAAAAGTCAAAAATCCCCCTTTCCCCCAATTGTACCACAGAAAATCACAAAGACTTTTGAATGCTCGTCCAAGGCAATATGATATAATACAGTCCCCAACACAACCAGTTATCCCCACCATGTGGAACAGAAGAAAAACACCAACTCAGGAAAGGATACCCTTCCTATTCTTCTTACTCTTGTGCTTCCTCTCCCTATGTTCCCCCTTTTCGCTCTTCACTCTAATAAACCCTTCCTCTTCCCCACTTTCCCTCCGCTTCTTCTTCCTAACAGGCTCTGAAAGCTCTGGCTCCACAGCATCCGGCATCCCATCCTCATCCTGATCACCGACATACCCCATCGGCTTGAACCTCATCTTCAACCCATCAGGCTGAGCTCTAACGCTCTTCGCAGCCACTCTCTCCCTCCTCTTCTCTGGAGCCTTTCTATCCGGCAGTGTCTCAAAAAACTGCACAGATTTCGTAATCTTCTTCCCGCCTTCAAACCATCCCCCTTAAATCAGCGCCCCCATACCTCCCCCTCAGCCAAAAACAGCGGTAGTGGTGGAATAGGACTCACCAAGTAAATACCTCCCCCCTCCATCCGGCACCAAAACCTGTACACCTGCACCCTCATCCGTCTCACGGACTGAAAACATCCGCCCACTACTAGTTCCGAGTACCTGTGCATTATCCAGTACGTCGGCAGCATTAACACTCCCCAACTTTGACAGCGGTGCTGACGCTGGCGCCGATATCAACCATAACTCCTTCCCGGCGAGGTTCTTGGGCGAGAACGGGTTTTGACTAGACGGTGAGGGCTGCGGAGGACGGAGGAAGTCGCTTGGGGGATAGTATTCTTCGTCGGATTCCGGTGACACGGATGTTTCTTCCTCTTCCTCTTCCTCCTCTTCGTCTTCCTCCTCCTCTTCGGAGTCAGATGTAGACTCAGATTCAAATGCAGACTCGGAAGACCCCGCCGGCGTGGAATCGTCCTCGGCGTCTGAAGTTGTGACTTTCTGCGCTGACCGTGGTTTCACTTTCTCCTGCCTTTGTCCTTGTTTCGTGGGCGTAGGAGTAGATTTTGTCAAGCGTTTTTTCGCAGTGTTTGCTGAGGAGGCCATATTTGTTGGCTTTGACCGTTATTCGGCCGATTTAGTTGGCTGCTGGGGTTGAAAAGGTTTGGTTTGTTGACTTTGGATTCGCTTACCGCCGCGCTAGTGTTGATCTAGTTAGCAGAAGCGATGGTCTGGGTAGTTCTTGTTGTAGGGTACCTTTGAGAACGGATCGCACGCTGAGGCGAAGTGAAGGCGGTCAAGGTAGGGCTCTATTCAATTGATGCTGAATGATGCAGCAGTGAAGACTAAAAGGCAATCTTCCAAGGAGATCCCGAGTTGGCTTAACGCAACACGACTGCCTAATTCCCCCGTTGAATCCTAAACCTCCATCAATCACAGTCACCACATCTCACTCGATCACCGGTCAAGTCAAGTCAAACATGCATACAAACACTGCAGGCAAGATGAATTCGTGTATCAACCTACAAACTCAAACCACAATATATAATTCCTGAGATGCTTCTTTCCACGATCGCTACCGCCACTATTATCAGTACACGGCACACTGCAAACGAGTAAACGAACCCACACAATACCAACACTCGAAAAATGACCACCCCACTTCAGAATACCGGCTCGAATAAATACACAGACAAAGTTTTGCCTGGGTTTTACTTCCCCACAGACGCTGATGGTAGGGTACTACCTTTATTCTCGGGAGACATGCCCAGCAGGTCTAGAAGCACGCTCTCGGCTCGTGAAATGAGGCCTGCAGGAATGGACTTACCCGCGCTGAAGGTGATTACTGAGCGAACGGTTGTGTCTGCAGATGCAGATCTCAGAGTATCACGTTTATCCTCTCCCTCCCCCTCAATCCATCAGCATCGACTCGTTCGTGCGCAAAGCGCCCCAGGCCCCTGCCTTGCACTTACCCCAGCAGCACAGCAGCCAGAGCCTCCCCACCAAGCCCCACTCTTCCCATGCGATTCTGCGGGCGCTGTGCTTCCGCTTTTTCACCCTTCTACTGCTACTTCTAGTTCGCCCCGGTCACGCTCTACTACTGCCACTATGTCATTAGACAACTCACCCACTTCCCCTCATTGCGAGGCTTCTGGGGTGGTTCTTGGGCCATTTGAGCAGTCGGTGGCGGCTGGTAGTAGTCCCCCCGCCCCTTTCGTGGCCGTTGGAGGCGGTGATGGTGATGAGGAAGAGGAAGAGGAGGATAGTGTCGACAGTGTGATTGAGTGGATTGATGAGATGTTGAGTGGGTGTGGAGTTGTTGGGGAGGGGTTGGGGGGGAGGGAAATGAAGAGGGGAGGAAGGGGGAGGGATGCCAGGGAGGTGCTTGAGTGGCTGGAGGAGTTGAAGTTTGAGGTTTGAGGGTGCAGCCCCGCCGGTCTCCCCGGCGAGCTTCTGGGGAGTTTGGTTTTTTTTTCGAGTTAGAGTGTGGCGATGGAATAGTTCTCAGTTTTAGTATAATGGCCCTCACAGTAATAATATTTGGTTGCTAAATTGTGCTAGATGCATCATGTAAGTCGCCTGAGAACCACCCGATAGAACGGATATCCGGAGACTGCCGTGAAGGTCGGGCGAAGAGAAAGCTGTGGGCCTGGATGTCATACCGATAGCTTTTCGGGGGTGTTTAGCTCGCTATTATGGTTTGAGATAGCTGTGATTTGTGATCATGAGTTCCAAATCACAATTTGAAATATCATAGTTTCAACTCATAATTCGCAAACAGCCCTCTGCCAATAGCCCCAGCCATTTTCAAAACCCCAGGCCGCGATTCTAGACAACTCTGTGAGGGTGAGTAAAGGAGTAGGGCATATCAACTGGGTGGCCTGGGTGTAGGCCTAAAGGACTCACTAGCATTTTTTATAATACACTTGAGGGCATAAAAAATAATTTTAGCCATAAATCTTCAAATCTCACTCTGAAATTTTCCCAAATTACAATCCAGAAAATTACTAGGCAAATATCATACCGTAAACATCTCAAATCGTGAGTTAGGCCAGGATCGTGGTTCGAGATAGTGAACGGCTTGAACCACGGTGTCCCAGACACCCTTATATCGCTCGTGTTAGTAAAATTTCACACGCATTATATGGTAAGTGCTGTGCTCAAGAGGCTTATTGGGGAAAGGGATAAGGGGAACCTATTGGCTGAAGAGCTTGATCATGTGTGAGGCCAACCAGCGCGCCCTTGTGGCCCTAGTTGTTGATATAGGCTTGCTATAGCCTCGCTCCTCAGTGGTAGCGTCATAGTTTTACTGGAACTGGATAATTCGTTGCTTGCGGCTGGCCCACGTTTCTAGGATTGCGGTGCTTTTACGATAGCGGGCGGTGGGGGCTAGCTCCTAGCGAGCCGGAAGGAAAATGTAGTGTTGGTTGCGGATTTATGGTGGTGATCTATTAGGTGATCTAGATATTATGGCACACGGTTTTTGGGGGGGGGAGAGTATATAATGGACTTTCGATTTCATGGGAGTTGGAAACAATTTACTCTAATTCTAGCTAATCTTGCACCTATGATATAGGCTATTCACATCTATCTCTAGGCAATGTGTAAGTTGAGAAGGGGGCATTTTTTGTATTTCCCACGAAAAAGATATTTGTTGACTCTGTTTTTGTCGTATTCTTTTGACTTTCGTCCTTTATTCCCCTTTATCTCGGCCTTCCAGCTATGCTTCGCTCAGGGCGCATACGAGGAGATAGGGCAGTGGGAGAAAAGAGCGGAACAGATCTGAGTGGGTATTCTGGATCATTATATTTGTCTATCCATTGTAGAGTACATGAGACTAGCTAACTGCCAGACAGGAACATATATCAACCACAAGGACATCCTATCCCACCATGAGCCACTACTCATACCCATGCCATTCCATGTGAGTCACCTACTCCCATGCATACTCCTGGGCTAACAAAAGGAAGGCAACAAACTTACACAGCCCATAGCCTCTGAGCTTTCCAGCTCTTTCATACTGCCATTACAGCATTCCCACATGTCTCCTGTGTTTCCCCATATCTGCACAGCCCCAAAACTCTTGTCCATTCCTGTATCACAGTGCTTTCCACAAACACAAAAGCCCAAATCCTAACCACTTTTCCAAAGCCACAGACAAGCACGTCACAGTTGGCCTGTACTAACCTGTTTGGTATCATATGTACTTGCGTTCACAGCACCTTTTACTAACTTTTGATATGACTTCTAATACTTGGTCTCACGGCAATCAACAATAACATTACCTGCCGACTTTTCTACAAGGATTTTACCTATACTTTTACCGTCTCTTTATTGGGGTATTAATTTCTTTCTAGATTAGGTAAGCGTGCACTAGTTTTTTCAGAGTTTATCTTTTTTTAATTTGGGAAACATTTTCTGCTCTGAGTCAGGGTTATTTTACTTGGTTCTATTTTAAGCCCTGGTCGGCATGCAGCAAAGATCATGATAATTATTTTCTTTTCGTATTGCAGATTTTTTATAGTTAATTGGCATAGCTATAGCCTTGTAATGTTTTTTAATTCAGGATTTTCTGAAATGCCATTGAAATTTTGAGAAGAAAGACAAGAATAAAGATTCTTATTTTGAATTACAGAGCAATACTTGAATTCTTGGTAACACTCTTTCGTATATCCATCCTACTTGATTGCACAGTCAAGTTTATGCACAGGCCTGGGAAATTCTACTCGCATAACCCCCCCGTTTAGGGCTTTGTGAGAAATTGGAACACAGTATTGCAGTCTTATAAGGTTGTTTTGGAAATGGGAAAAGCATTGTGCAAACATATTTATTTTCAGAAATGCCAATGTATTTTTATTTCAACTTGTAAGCCCCTTTCAAGAAATACCATGTTATTTTCTCAATGGCATGATGCATGCCATAAAAGGCCTTATTTTATTCCGTTCGATTCTATCCTGTCTTGTTCGGGTTTATTTTATTCTTCCATTATGGTAGAGAGTCTAATTAACAAGAGTGGTCTACTTAAAACCTTCCTTTCACTCATTTAAAAAAAAAGGTTGGTGGTATTGTAGATTCCGTCTGAGATCCGCAGTTATAGAATACGGTAGGTTTTTTCTCACAACTGACCAGTATAATAGGATCCTAAGTTAAGGCAACCGGAAATCTATGTGGTGCGGTGCAGGCACCGCTAAGTTGTATGGACATGCAGTTCCCGAGCAACAGCTGCACGTAAGCTCGACGCAAGCAGGGCAAAATTCAGAAGCCTGATGACTGCTGAATTGTTCAGTTCCCGGTGCAGTCAGGTCTGAAATGGTATTAGTAGGTAGCTGGGCTAATATAACTTGCATAACAGATGGGTGAGATATCGGAAGCTGCCATGATGGAAAGCCTTCCTGACTAGCTTGACTCAATACTTGTAATTGCACTAGTACAAGCAATTGAACTGGAGAATGGGAGATAGCCTGGGAGCGTATGAAGGAGCTGTCTGGGGTGAGATACAGGGGGAGTCCATTGAAATGCTATTTTTGATGGTATTGTGTTAATGAATCATTAACCGGCGATGGTAAGTTTTTGGGGCCCATATACTGATTATAATGAGACCCCTCCTTAGCACGGTGAGTTGACAATATCCGAGATGGCTATTTAGCTTGACTTCAGACCCAGACTCTAGACCAACAATTCTAGGGGAGGACTTGGGGCTGGGAATGGGGTTTATTTTCTTGGGGCTATATTCAAGTCCCGGCATATTTTCTGCCTACAACACTTTGGCGGTGGTATGATAGTCGGTGGATTAAGTATAGCTTCTATTGGCTATGGCCTAAAAAAGGTATGATAGCTGTTTATGGAACAATATCGAGATTTTGCACTGGGTGCACGCACTCCGCGGGAGCGAATTGTAAACCAAGTGCAAGATGGAAAAAGAGCGAGGTTTTGCAGCTGTTGCCTCCCGCACTTAAATTTCTTAGCAAACTTCAATTTCTTAGCAAGCATGATTATTCTCCATCATAGTGAGAGATTGTTCGGTGTATTCTTATTTATTTATTTTATATTTATTTTAAACACTTTTTCCATTTCGGGATTTTGACTATCTAGGGTACTACATTGTTCGGTGTGTTTGAGTAGGGTTTTGGTTACGACATTGAAATCCTCCAATCATATCATTTGTTTACCCTCCAAATTCAAGGTGAAGTGCGTGCAGAAGGCTGCACTCCAGGAGTGCGTGCGAGCCCCTGCACTTCCTGTCTGCACTCCAGTAACCCTTACCCACGTTGTTACTGTGGCAACTGGAGTGCGTTCGGCCGTGCAAAATCTCGATAATGGGGGTGGCAAGGATTTTTCTTTCTTGTTCAAGTTCCCGCCAAGAATCAGCTCTCAGGCAAAAGCTTCTCCTGGAGCCTCCAAAGAGGCTGTGAGTGCGTAGTCCACAATTTCTATATTGGGTTAGCCTGGCTAACGGAATTTTCTCGTTCGCCGTTATTTTTTGCCTGTTGCCTCCACCCTACTCGCTGTCTGCCCCTTCGTTTCAAGTGTCAACATCCCCCCAGCCCTTCCTTCTCTTTCTCTTTTACCCTCTTCGTCGTCGTCTATCTGTCTCCCTTCCACCTCTTTCTTCCTCGTCGTCCTTCTTCCTCCCCTCTTCCCAGTTGTTGTTGTTCCAGTTGTTTAACATCCACTCCCCCACCATCCCCACCATCCTCCCCCCGCCCCGTTCGCGTGTCTTGTTTATTCTCGTCTGCCCCGCGATCCGGCTTCTTGTTCTATTCTGTTAGCTCCGTCTCCTTTATCCGCGGTGTTTAGCTACTCTTCGGCGAAAGGTTTCGAGCTCTTGCTTTTATTATTTCCTGTGTGGGAATCTCTACTCCGAATCTTATCGCTGGGCTTTTCTGCCCAATCGGACCGACTCAACGAACCAGCCAACCAACAACAGCAACAACAACCGACCATCCTCGAAGAAACCAGGAAACTCGAAGGCATAGGAAACGACTGTGGAATCGAACGAAACAGTTTTTCCCTTTCTTAAAACAAAACAGAGAGTACTACCACAGCCCACTTACCACCCATCGCTTATCCTCCCATTCACTTGTGAGGATTGTCATGGCTGCTACTGAAATGATTACTCAGTTTGCTTGTGAGTTGCTGCCCCTGTTGATGCGGAGAAAGTGCGAAAGCGGATGAAATACTCAATAATATCTGCACTTTGGGGATGGACATCTTGTTTTCTGCTGTACTGTTGAACAAGACTTTACACTGCACTAGTGCTTTAAAGGCTGACGTTTGATCGACGGAAACGTGCAGATCGAACACAAAAAACCATCGGCTTGATTGATGGTCACCCTCAATACTCGCACCAATCCGGATTTAATAAGTAAGTCTTTAAGTGATTCTATTTTGCTCATCTGTACAGGTTGTCTAACATTTTATCTGTCTTGCAGGCCTGAAACAAATAATAGATGCTGTACCTATAGCCCTGATGGGAAGTATTTTGCTTGGGCCTGTAACGAAGAGTATGCTCTTGTCCTAACTGGAATTGTCCTTGCCCTCTTGTCTTTAACCATAGCTGATACTCTGCTCTTCAGCGTGAAGATTGCCAACCCAAATACTGGAGAACTAGTCACTACTCTGCCGGCACAAAATGTTCACGAAATTGGATTTTCTCCTCGCGGTAGCTACATCATCACATGGGAACGACCCAGTATGTTTAACCCGTTCAAATATCAGGGGCTAGAGCTAACACACTTCCAGCCAAGCAGGAGGACGGCGGTGCTTCGAAGAATTTAAAGATTTGGAAAACTGAGACGGCCGAACACGTTGTAGCATTCGTGCAGAAATCTCAGTCGGGATGGAACCTCCAGTACACGTATGATGAAAAGTATTGTGCGCGGGTGGTTACGAATACTGTGCAGTTCTTTGAGGCCACGAATATGAATGAGGTCTGGAAAAATCTTCGTGTAGAGGGGGTCACTGAGGTTGCGCTGAGTCCGGGGAAGAACTATTCGGTGGCGGCGTTTGTTCCGGAACGGAAGGTAAATTTTTAATTACCTAAATCCTGTGTCCTGTGACTATCGCTAATTTGCATTGGTTCTAGGGTAACCCGGCAGTCGTCAAGATTTTCCAAGTCCCTAATTTCGATGATCTTCTGTCGCAGAAGAGCTTTTACAAGGCTGACAGGGTGCAGCTCAAGTGGAATGCTTTGGGTACTAGTGTCTTGGTATTTTCTCAAACTGACGCCGACAAGACTGGGAAGAGTTATTATGGGGAGACTAATCTCTATTTGATTACTGTTGCTGGAAATTATGACTGCCGTGTCTCGCTTGGTACGTGCTCCTCAAGGCTTCTTAAGAGCTTGGCTAACAGTAATCTTTGCCCCACAGATAAGGAAGGACCAATTCATGATGTCGCCTGGTCAACCGATTCAAGAGAGTTTGGTGTTGTGTATGGATTTATGCCAGCGAAGACCACAATCTTCGATGCACGAGCCAATGTCATCCACCAATTACCGGCCGGTCCGAGAAACACAATTCTTTTTTCTCCTCATGCTAGGTTGGTCCTTGTTGCAGGGTTCGGGAATTTGCAAGGCTCGATGGATATATATGATAGGCAAGCGGGGATGAAGAAGATTTGCACTATCGAAGCATCCAATGCGAGTGTCTGTGAATGGAGTCCGGACGGTCGCCATATCCTCACTGCGACGACAAGCCCAAGGTTGAGAGTGGACAACGGGGTCAAGATTTGGCATTATACCGGAGGATTGATGTACACCATTGATTTGGATGAATTGTACCATGTGACTTGGCTCCCCCAGAGTGCCTCCATGCATCCTTTGCCGAATCCGCTTCCCCCGGCGCCCGCTGCTCACGAATCGGCTTTAACCCACGTTGCGACGACAACTCCTAAAAAGCCAGCCGGTGCTTATAGGCCGCCTCATGCCCGTAACACGGCGACCCCTCTTCATTTTAAACGTGAGGACGAAGGTGGAGCGGCCCATATTTACGCCAACGGTTCTGGAGGTGGAAGCGGCAGTGGGTCTAACGGACTGTTCGGAAAGGCCCGAAGGAGGGAAGTCCCCGGAGCGGCACCAGCAGAGAAGCTAGTCCCAGGAGCTGCCCCTGGTGGTGGCGTCTCTTTGGCTGGAACTGGCGCTGGTGCCGATGAAGAAAACCTAAGTCGAACGGCAGTGAAGAATAAGAAGAAGCGTGAAGCTGCTAAGAAAGCCAAGGCTGAACAGCAGCAACAAGCCGCCAATACTGCTGGGAACGGGGTTCTGCAGGGGCCTCAACCCGATAGAGAAGGCCGCGAGGGCAATGGGAGGAATCCTCATCAGCACCATACTAGGAGCAAGTCTAGGAACAATCAACAAAGCGAAGGCCATCGCAGGTCTAAGAGCAAGACTGGCGGAGAGAATCAAAACCACCATGGCCGACACCATTCTGAGCAGCAACTTCATATTAGGACTGGTGCTGATAATCTTGCTCCCCCGATTGACCCGTCGACGCCCCAGAAGCGCCAGACAGATCTAGATGCCGAACCTCAGACACCTGACGGAACCCCAAGCACTCAGGATAAGAAGCTAAGAGGATTGCATAAGAAGCTTCGCGCCATCGAGGATCTCAAGCAGAGACTTGCGAATGGGGAAAAGTTGGAAGATACACAGCTCAAGAAAATCAGAACCGAGGAGCAGGTTAGGAAGGAGTTGGATGGTCTTGCTTAACATTTCTTTTTGCCCTGGGAAGGCAATTTCTAGTTGTGTTTAGGGACATCACACGTTTGTGTATAACTATCCGATTGTATGAGAAAATAGCCTGCTTTTGTTTTTTGTCTTTTTTGCATAACACGGGTCTGGTGGGGTTTGCATTAAATACAAGGGCATAGGTCGGGCTGTACGGTGGTTGTCGGTGGCTAGCTTGAGGTTGTTCGATAAACCTGATATTGAATTATAAAAAAAGAACGCGTTAAAAGGGAGCATGAGCCCTTGTCAATTAAATACGATTTCTGAATGTCGAGTACTTGCAAGCATTGATTCTCGCTCGTTGTTTTTGGCACTGGATATTACTCGGGGTGGGGTATTGGGGGGTTTCTGCCCACAATCTGTGAGTAGTGTTTGGATGCAGTAGGGAACACCGTATAAGATAAACTATCCGATGAGTTACCGACTCGTATCGGGGTTTGAGATAGGGTGTTCACACATCGCGTCTGTCTCATCTATGAATGACAGAGGGAAAAAAACACTCCCCTGCCCCGCTAGCTGGCTGCACACGAGCGCTGTCATGTGCGCAGTGCGTGCTAGGTGTGAGTCATTTAGTTAATATTTGTCTGCCTGTGGTCCTAAGGTTGGGGGCGCGGGTTGGGTGCCGTATTAGACAAGACTGAGAGCAACCATGTGCGTTCCAGGTGATGATCATTTCCTGTGGGATTTCTACTCCTCCCCGCCCAAGAGCGGCCCTCCGGCTATCCCTCTGGCTTGGACTATGAACCTGACGCTCTAGTGCATTGGGGGTGAGTTTTGAACCTTCTACAGGGGTGTTTTTTCCTTTTGAGGGGCGGCGAGGGCACTGTACTGCCATAATATTGTAAGTTGCTGCTTGGCCTATATATCACAACCTAGGGAAGATTCTACAGGTTCTGAGGGAACTTTTTGTTGTAATTGTTTTTCGCCTCTTACATAACATATATATATCTGATACCACTTGGCTTGAGTTCTTTTTTTTTTTGGATGAGGGAGGGATCGAGTTATAGTGGCCTCGACTAATTATTGGATCCGGTCCTCGGAGGAGGACGAGAGATTGTTAATCGGCATGCTTTGGATGGGGTAAGGAGGCATAAGGTAATTTGGGGTTGGAGCTGGGCTACGGGGTTTTAGTTACCGTTGGGGGCCTTGCCAAGGGGAAAGAAAAGAAAAAAATATGCTTTATGCTTTATGGTTTGTGCCAGTTCGCCAACAATTAAGGAAGCGCGGCTCAGTTGGGGGCCGGGGCATGCGAGAAAGTTCCCCCATAGAGTTTAGGTTTTAAAGATAGGCCAATCCGTAACAGGGGTCTGCTTCTACCCGAATATGGATGCCGAGATTTCTAGCATTTTTGAGGAAAGGGGGTTTCCCGAAGAGGCCTACTCTCGCTCGCTTATTTTGGCTGGGCTCTATTTTGTTGTTATAGTAGCGCCGTTCTAAGTTTGACTGGACGGCCCGGGTGGTTTTCTGGGCGGGACTGTCGTGGGCCGGGTTGTGCCGCATTGCTTTTCATGCATTGGGCTGTGAAACGTCCACTCGGGTGTGTCCGTGAAAATCGGAAACTCGGGGGATAAAGTTTGTTGGAAGAGACAGGAGTGTTTGGGAAGTCGCTGTGTTGTACCGAGTGATAGGAGATGGCGGCGAGTTAGAGTGTGAAGTTATGAAATTTACAAGTCGTTATGGAGCGGGAGAGGTTTAATTGATTGGCATACAATTGAAGTGGTTTTGGGGGGGTGGTATATTGAGCTCGGGATTGGGATGCTTTCATACGGGTGCCAGATGGGCAATATAAACTGTTGCACGAACGGAAAAATCTACTAATAGGTAATAGCTACAGCAGACGAAGTATTTTAATGAAGGCTCCGGGGATAATGGGAATTAGACCATGGCGATGACGAAAAGGTATGGAGTTGGGATAGCTTCATTTAGTGAAATAGAGCAGTGTACTGTTTCGTGAATAAGAGGTAGGACTTGGACAGGGAAGTAGAGCATTGACTGGGCACTGTTAGAGTGGTGGGTGGGTCGGTCCTTGTTTCTTCCCCCAGGTCTATAGAATTGAAAGCATGAGTAGGATTATAGTTTAAAGCTTCTAGGTTCCTGGATGAGCCGCTCGAAATCGGGCTAGTAGGGTCTAATCGCAGAGTTATGACTGGTAGGTGGACGGCTTCATGCCATTCAACATCGGGGTCAAAATCTATTACTTCCAAGTGATCGGAGTCTTCAGAGTTGGGATATTTTAGTGATAAACTTCTAGTCTAGGAAATTACTTGGGGGGAGTATTGCGATTGGGCTGATATTGTAGTTAGATAGGGCTGGAATGCTTCAAGAATAAGAGATAAGAGGGGGAATAGAGGTATGAAATACTGTAAGGTGTGAATATAACATTGCTTCATATGATACTTCATATTTTTTGGCATGTATATAGTTGCAAGCCTTTATACCAGCTAATGTTCGTGGTTAATATCCCAAAGAATCAATGTTTTTAAAGCAATTGGTTTTGTTATTTCTTCTACTGTCACTGGTCACTCAGTATGATATGTTATCTCCTCTGGGGTCTGCCTTGTTTTATTTTTTATTTTTTCCACCTGCTATAGGTTTTTAAGCTCCCAACCCCTGCCGGAATATTCTAAATTACCGGTATCATATCACACTTGAGTATGTTGCCTCCTGGTTTCCAACAGTGTGGATGGGGGTGCCGCTCTTTCCGACTTACAGGCACATCCGAGCACAAGGGCGGGGGCGATCTCATCAACCAATCTACTTGTCCCAGGCCATAAGTACCCGAAAATGAAGGGGAATCATTTGTACGGGGGCACAGACACGCACGGATGTTTTGCCATATATTTCTTTAATCCCTGTTTTCGGGTACTTATGGCCTGGGACAAGTAATAGGGTTGGCGGCCCTACCCGCGGTCCCTTGCTTGAAGAGCGCGGAACCCCACCACTGGCAAACCCTGAACAGCGGGGTGGATGCAAGCGCTGATTCGCTGGAGCAAACATCAGCGACACTCTTACTGCATAGGAGAAAACGCCGACCGAGATTTCAAGTGAATTCTGGCCACTGTGTCTGTATCATACCTCATTGTGCGTTTGGTTTAGGCTGTTACAATAGGGAAATATTGTAAGGTTAAGCGTTTGTTGTGTTTCTATTGGCTATGATATCTGATGCTTGTGCATGCTCTCTATAATTTCTCTATACTATAGACCCTGGTTCCGGGCAAATTCGCGAACCCATGGAAACACTTGCTTATGATATGATACTACTTTCTTGAACTCTTCACCCCTCCTTTTTCCCCTCTTCCACCCTAACCGAACCTTCATTCTCGTCTGCGCCAAAAGTCTCCCACCACTGCCACTACCAAAATTTTCCTCTTCCTCATCAACGCTCTTCCACTCTCACCTACCAACATCGTTGACTTGCCGGTATCCACTTTTTATTCCAAAAATTTGCAAAATATACTAGAGCCCCTAGGTTTTCCGACTTTGATCAATGTCGACTGTTGGTGTCCAGCATTTAGACCGGCCCGCCGAGATTTGGTCTTGAACGATTAACTGAGGAGCCTGGCTCTCGTTTTTGTCTGGCCACCTGAATCCACGTTTATAAACTCACACCCGGTATCGCGGAGCTGTTTGAAATTTATCGGTTATGGGTGTTACCAACTGGTGAGCCTCTGATTATTGAAAATTTGTATCTAAAAGGTAGATGATTCATTTTTTCGGACTGAGTGGTTGGGCGATGCTCTGGAGAGAGAACATGGGTTCTATTTTTACTCCCTCCTTTCTTTCCCTCACTGGCCTTTGTTGGCCATTCTTGTCAAAATTTGACTAATGCTTTCCCAGGTGCAGAGGTTCGAGGCTTTATCAAAGGCTGGTGATGGATGGGTGGTCGCATGGTTGGGGCCTCAGTAAATGCAAGGCTTTAGCACTAAGTCTACATCGGGAAATTACAAATGGCCTTAAACACCAGAGGCTATACCTTAAAGGTATCGATTGCTCATCAGTATGGATGAAAGGTTTGGGGGAAGCCTTATCAGAAAAACCCTTCAATATCAACGGGACTGCAGATCTGGTGCCTGCACTGCCTGAACCGAGAGCATGATATATTACGTCGGCCGTGAAGGGGCATTTACCCCTTGTTGCGGGGGGGGGGGGGGTTCATCTGTTCCGCAAGATGTGATCGTTTCTGTGTTGGAAAATAGAAAATCGGACTGGCCCGTGATAAACCCAGAGATAGCAAGAGGTTGACTCTCTGCTTTAGAAGTGCTCTGGGGCAGGGCCTCAAATGAGAGGGCTGCTTCACTTTCGTCTGGGTTTGGAAGAAAGCTCCAGCGGGTGCATGGATAGCGTTCGCCCTTTGGAAACACTGCTGTTTACAATGGTGACGGCAAGCCTCCACAGGGAGAGTGCAAGGGCAGGTTCCCTCTCTCTCCGTTGGTTGATAAGCTCGCAGTGTATCCGACAACGACAGAATGGGTGAAGTGGATAATAAGGGCAGCCTTAATGATTGCAAAGCTCCCCCCCTCCACTCACCTATCTCGATCAGATGTTGCGCATCTGGAACTTAAATGTGAAACATATGGATGTCTCTGGGAAGCACGCCCATGGAACCCTTACGTGGCCAACTGCCTCCGAGAAATAATGCACATACGCTGGCTATCCAAGAGTGCCTGAAGGAAAAAAAGGGAGGGCTGCCTGGGCAATTCGGTTTGAGCATAATAACCGGGCAGTTACAGACCAAGTGAGCAAAAAAAACTGTTGACCCCCCCCTTGCCCAACACAATAAGTGTGGCCTTAACCAGTGAAGGTAAGAGTGTTGCCTGAAAAGAAAGAGAAGGTTAGAGGGTAGTGGCGAAGATTAGAGTAGACACGCGGATGCTAGTGGTAGTAGTGGTGGTAGCGGTGGTAGCGGCAAGGATCTATGCATGGGAGTTACGATAGTGGGGGGTTTTCGGATATGAGGATGGTGGGGGGGGCAGAGGGTGGAGAGCGGGAGGGCCGGTATGTGTCGAAAATCACCACCGCCCACTCGGAGGTTTAGGAGGAGCACCGATTATCCAATCTACATTCGCTCGTTCGTGTCGTTCCCTTTATTTATTGTTTGCTTCCCGCACTTTTTGTAATCGCATGTCTTGCGAGCTATGTTATAATAGACAGGATATAGCCTACAGGGTGAGCACGTAGTTCGTTTCTAGTTACAGCGATATCAAAAACACGAGAATATGAAGGGATTAAAAAATATAATTACATTCTTCCTGTCTTAGATACATTTAAAGTGTGTTCTGGATTTAGCCTGATCCACTAGGGCTTTATGCTCCAGAGGTCTGGTTGGCCTTTGAGGCCGCTAAAGGTCTCTAGGGTAGAGCTTTACCCGATCGGCGTAGTATTTTTCTCTTCTTTTTACTTGGTCAGCTAACGACCGTGATGTATTTGCGAGTAAACCATACGGGGGCGTCTAAAGAGGACCATAAATGGGCAGTTCTATCGAGGTTTCTTTTCTTTTCCCTCCCCCTTTCGCTTATCTTTTCTCTCTTTTGCTATGCCCACTGATTACCTGTGCTTTTAGATACGATTTTAACCATTATTGTCCTTACCATTGCTGTAGTGGCTCGTCCCTCAACACATGGGTCATTAAGACTAACATTAGAATCGGCTCTTTTAGGCAATTAACCAAAAGCGATTAATCGACTACTATGATATATTATTTTTTATAAGGTTTATCTTTTCATCCCCCCCCCCCCATGAATGGCACGCCAGGATATAGCTGAGGTCGGAGTATGATAGCCTTCCCATGGGCACCCTAGTTCAGCTCGGGAAGTTGGCGAAAGGTACCAGAGAACAGGGATTGGGGAAATATATGGCGAAAAATCTGTGCGTATCTGGGCCCCCGGGCAAAACATACGTGCACTGTGCCCTCCCTCCCATTTTCGCGTATTCCTCGCATGTAGCTAGTAGTGCACGCTACTCCGGTCTGACTTCGGCTGAGTTCAGTCTCCAAGATGGTATTTTATGCTATTGTCAGTCTGACTGAATCACGGTGCAACTGGACGGCTTAGAGGTGTGTATGGCACAATTGTACCGTTCTGCGGTATTTAGGCACTGCTGGCCATCGCTCGCCCAATTTTTCAGCTCTTTGCAAGTTCGGGATGTGAGTATCAATCAGTGGTAAGCACCAGGGCTAGGGTTGGGTGTCTTCAAGGAACCTGTCTGGTTCAAAAAGTGTGTTGGTCCAACGTAAGCTACCAGCCCCAACGAGCCACATGTGGGGATGCGCAGTTATCTTCTCCACCCTAATATAGGTTATTATCCAAACCACGATACTGTTTACCTTGAGGGCGCGTGAGAAAAACATAGGCAGGCACAAAGGTAAGGTAAGAGGGGTGGGTTCTGGACCCCAACAGCTGATCCCAAAAGTAAAGTCCATCACCCAGGGCTGTATCAGTCATGGGGCTACTATCACAGCCTCAACTTACCCTAAGTTAATCGAGGCCCTAGGTTTTCGCGACGCTGGCTAGAAATGGTGGATGGGCACCAACCACAGTCATCCTTGGCAGTGTAGGTGTGGCCTTGTACTATCGATAATAGAATCACCATGATTGACTCGAGGGTCTGAGTGCTGTGCAGAGAGATGAACGACATAAATACTCTCCAAGATCCCACGATCTGGAAAAAACCATCCTCTCGAATATCTCTCAGCAGCACTACAAAGCCACATTGCCATCCTCTCAATCTTCTCAATCTTCCAATTCTTGCAATCTCCTCTATATTCCACTTTTAATACCAACTTCCCAATCCAAAAGCCAAACATCAAAATGAAGTCTGCTATCTTCTCCTCCGCTTTCGCCGTCTTCGCTACCCTCGCAACTGCCCTCCCCGCTGCTGCCCCCGCAGAGGACATTGTCGCCCGCGACCATGCCAAGCAAGTGATCTTCTCCAGCACCATCGTCAACATCCAGGAGGACACCCCCGACACTCCGCTCGGTGTCACCTACCAAGCAACCGTCTTTCGCGCCAACGGCAAGCACAATTCCCAAGCTCTTGCCAAGTTTGATTTCCCCGAGGGCCTCACGGGGTCCAAGTGCAGATTGGCATTCGGCTATCCAGGCTGGTTCAGCGGTACCGGCGAGATCCAAGTGTTCACCATTGGGGATACGAACATTGAGAAGGCAACCTTCAACAAGAGACCCTTCAGAGACCAGTATAAGGGTAGTTTCCGTGTTGCCGGGTTTGTCGAGTCGATTGTTCTTGATGGCTCGGGATTGACTTTCGATTGCCCGGCTAAGGGGTCCAAGGCATATGAAGTTGTCTCTCAGGGGGATAGCAATGAAGTTGTTTGGTATTCGCCTGGCGGCGGATTGAGGATTGATGTTTTGTAAGGGTGGGGTGGCTGCCAGATGATGCACCGCTTGCGCTCTGGACCTTTCCCTTTTGTCCTTTTCCTAACTCTTTCCTTTCCTTTCTTTTAATTATTGCATTGGATGGCGGGGTTGGGTTTGCATATCCTTCCTAGGATCGGAGGGTAGGGGTTGCGGATTTTGTTGGCATTCATTAGTACATGTATTATTAGGATTAGATTAATCACCTAATGGAGATATATAGGAGGAAATATACACTTTTAAACTTGGAAATCTTTTGGGGGTCATGACTTTGCCTTGCTCGTGTGAGCTCCAGTAGAAACTTTAGGGAACAAGAAGAGCGATAACGGCACTGATATTCGCTCGGTAAAAATAGTGCTCTGATTTGTTATTGGGTCCGAGAGGCTTCTTGAGGAGCTTAATGGTTCTTTCCTACACTGCGGGAGCTGAGGTGAATTATTTATTGACTACAAAGCTGTGGGTATGACGTGGGTGGTAAGATATGTTGGATCTCAGCGATCACCCCCAACAGCTTCCCCCACCCGCTGAGGAGTTAATACTGCCCGGGGAAAGAGTTGGAGTGCCGTTCTGATAAGTGAGCGTTCACTGGATATCACTCGAACCAACCTAGACTCCTGGAATCCGGAGGGATATCGCGAAGTCGACCCAACAACCTAATAATGGGCCAGGGCCTACCTGCTATCACGAAGAGTACGGTCAGCCCTCCTGCCCCGGAGGCAGTAGGAGACGGGCTATGAGCTATAGCCTATCTATTTTAGTTGGCTGGGCCACCTAAGCACCACGCGGGAAGGACCGGAAAAACTATTACCCTAAGTATCACGAATGACACGGAAACTCCCCCGGGTAGCCGCCGTCCCCTCTGTCCTCCATATCATGCAGCTCAATTACACATCCGAAGTTGCCATACTGTTTACTCATAATCCGAAATAAGTGTTTTGTCGGTAAGCCTTGTTTAGTCCCCATTACCCTCCCCCCCCAAAAAAAAAAATCAAACACTTTCTCGCCCTATAAAGTTAGGCAATATAACTACTGCCCCGTTCCCTGGTTCCCCACTTCTGGGTTGTGGAGCGTATCATACTTAATGAAATAATCGTTTGGGATCTAGAAATTATCCCCGGCAAAAGTGTGAAGGCAATTTAGACCCCAGGGTTTTATGCATCTTTCTATTCATCCGGCTTGTTTTATCGATTTAATGTATGATAGCAAAAGAGAGAGGCAGAGCAAAGATCATGGAACATCACTCGGGGTTTCATCCCTCTATCGTCTGGGGTAACTGGCTGAAGATGGTCTATTTCGGAAGTTCGGACAGATTACTAAAGTGGGCCTATATTGTTTTAAATCCTGATATGTTTTGTGCGATAGTGGAAGCTTTCATTCAGCATGAGATACATCTTATTGAACAACTCGTGCTTGTGTCGTAATACTACGAGGAACCGCATTTTTCAGTTTAGGGCGCGCGGCAACTGCTTAACTGTTCGAGCACCAGCATCGCAGAACTCAGCCCTGTAGTTAAGACACTCCGGATGAGCTGATTGGACTACTGGTAGATGTTTGCTAGCAAAAGAGCAAGATAATAGTGACCCCTCTTTTCTTGGACCTCAGAAACCCTATCAGTTGACCCTACGGTACAGGAACCTGTTCTCTGCTTCGAATCTGCAACCTTCCAAACGTCAGAAAAATGGAGGTGTCGCAGCCTCATGTTGGGGGAAATAGCAGCTCTTTAAATAACAACCATAACTCTTTTAATACCGTGTATAGATTTGGTAAATCGGAGGAGAGGAGTGGGATCCTCGCATGGATATCCCCATCAGGACCGATGCGGCCCTATGATATTAGAGCCCACAGAGTCGAAGATGTGGGATACTGGCTCTTGCGAACAGAAGAATATCGGAATTGGTTCGATGGCATTCGCAGTGAGGGACTCGATAATTCGACCTTGTTTTTTCTGCGGAGATCGGGGGGTGGGTAAGACCTACATCAGGTAACAATTATATCCTCCATGGGGCAAAGGTGTTGCTAAGAAGTTGTGATTCTAGTTCCTTGGTGATAGATAGGCTAGGCGATTGGGCAAGAGGGCAAGATGCTGTAGTTGCGTGCTTCTACTTCGGGTTTGCCGCCCAAAAGGAGCAATAGGGGGATTTAGCTGGTTCGGCAAAGGAGGCGCTAGGATAAGAGAAGTGGAATGGTGGCCGAGTAGGACATCAGGTGGACAAAGGGGATTTAGCTGGTTAGGCAAGAGGGGCATTAGGGTAACAAGAGTGGAATAGTGCGCCAGTCTATGAAAAATTTAAGAACAATTTTCCACTTACGTCATTTGGGCTACAATCGCCCAGTTATCATGTGTGAAATTTTAAAATCACACTATTCTCAATTAGTCTCCTAACAAAATATTTGATCCACTCTTTTTCCCTTCTACCAGTGTCAAAACTACATACTTTTTTGCCAATTCTACTTCAATAAATAGCCTAGGTATTTGGCTTTATATTCCACTTCAAATATCCATCACAGGACCATCCATAGTCTTTTGAGAAGCATCTAAAGACAAGATGGCTTCTGGACGGGTATTTACCCGCCTAGGGGTGACCGAAAAGTCTTTGAGTATTCTCACTAAACTCTTTGCAGAGTTTTCTTGGCCTAGCGAACAATGCGCCGAACCAGCTAAATCCCCCCATACCCAACAAGCGTCCTGGGTTCCCTACTAAAACAGGTTGTTGGTGCACTAGAAGAGATTCCAGCAAAGATCACCCAGGCTTCCCGAGACCAGAGAAAGGCCATCGGCGGCCTGAGACTGTGACTGGGCGAAATTGCGAAGATGTTACTGGATGACTCGTCCTAGCTGCGCACCTTCATATGCCTTAATGCTCTGGACGAATGCATGGCGGAGTATCGGGCAAAGCTGCTTGATTCACTAGGACAAGTCCTACACAACACCCCAAGCACTCAGATGTTTCTGGCCGGAGGATTACCTATTCGGGATGAGGTGGAGAAACATCTTGCTGGGAGGGTGGAGGGGGTATCCGTTGCACCCACCGAAGATGATATCATTCGATTCCTGAGAGCGAAACTGAAAGCGGATACAATACCGGACGCCATGGACCAGAAATTGAAGGACATCATAAAGAACATTCCCGAGAAGGTTTTAGAAATGTAAGTGCGGCGCAGGCGCACTGAAAATGATATCCCAAACTGTGAGCTGACATATCTGTGTCTAGATTCCTGCTAGCACCTCTGAATATCAAGCCGATCATATAGGAAACTAGTTACACTCTATCGGAGGCGAGAGAAGCTCGATGCAATGGTAAATGGCTTGGGTTTGGGGGATGCATACCGTGCAACAATAGGACGGATAAGGGAACAGGAAGGGGATAGGGCAAGACCCGGGATGGTCGCTCTAATGTGTATTTTATAACGAAAGCCATGGTGAGTCGAAACACACGGTGATGCGAAATAGCCTAAGTAAAAAGTACCCTTAGTAAGCTAAAGCTAGCTTAGTTGCCACTCGTTTCGTGTCACCTTGTGTTTCGGCCCACCGTTGCCTACTCGAGTACGTTATTCGGAACGGCCGTTGAATGTGAATGGGATATCACGCCCTAGCGGTCGAGATAGGATCGACAGAATATTAACGCCAATAATGCCTTCGATCTGGACTGTGTTAAGCTGTTGCCAAGGACTTACCACCGTTGATGAAGGGTCCTCGACTATTAGGCTGATCTATTTTACGCTCAAAGAATATATTTCCCGTCACGGGGACTTGCTTGACAAAGCTCACTCGAAAATAGCGGAAACTTGTTCGACCTATCCAAATTCCCAGGCTATTAAGGATCTTTCGGTCAGCCCCTATTGGGCTCGTGACTTCCGAGGCACACCCTTGCTGGGATATTCTTCTTTGTATTGGGGAACCCACATACGGATAGAGCTCTTGGATGGCTCAAGATACCTCGCGCTCGTCCTTTTTTTATCGATACGATGATCACATATCTGCCGAGTCATTTTGGAAGTTAACTGGCGAGTATAGCTTTTTTTCCAACAGGCTATTTTCTGCGCTATGATACATTGTATTTTATATTTCGACATTGCTGGGGTTGCAGCTGATTTGATAAGTGCGGAAAGATGGGATGTAAACCAAGGAAAGAGTGAGGGTCTAACGTCGCCCATGTGGGCTGCGAGGCGTGGACATGAAGAAGTAGTAAAATTACTCTTGCAACAGAAGCATGCTCAACCTGATAATATGCCGGACACGGAACACAGTCGAGTAGCACTCTCATGAGCTCCTGAGAGTGGGAATGAAGGGGTGGTCAGAATATTTCTTAGTCCGCTATTCGCCAATCCTCATGGAGTAGTGAAGCTACTGCTGGAACCGAGAGAAGTTAGCCCCGATAAGCGAGACAACGATTGCCGAGCACCGCTTTCACTAGCCGCCAAGAATGGGAATGATAGAGTAGTGAAGCTACTATTGGGACGGAAAGGTGTTATCCCCGATAGGCCTGACAATGGCAGCAGAACACCGCTCTCGCTGGATGTCGGGGACGGGCGCGTTGGAACAGTGGAGCTACTATTGGAAAGGGGAGTCGTTGGCCACGATAGGGAAGACAATTATGGGCGAAGCCTCCTCTTATTTGCTATCATACCGTATATGGGCATAGTGGAATAGTGAAGCTACTTAGGGCTCGAAGGTCTACAGCTCCCTACAGGGTATCGGTATAAGGCGCTCGAGATGTGGTCACTTTCGGCGTCTTCGAACCTAGCCGTGCGTTCACTTTTTTGATTTCCCTCTTCTTTTTTCCGGGCCTTTCAGAGAAGTTTTTTTCACGGATAAGTCCGGCTTCTACTATTCTTGCATTTCTCCATCCCTTTGCTTAGCAATAGATCTGACCCAGGTCAGGGTGCAGCATATGGAACTATGGCGGAGTTTCTTTTCGGGGGTCTCTCAATCTTGCCTCTTATACGCAGATGTTGTATAGTGGATAGGCAAACGCAACGGCCTGGACGCTCGAGCAAGATTTATTGCGCTCCGTTCCTCCTTCTGCTTATCTTCTCTCGCCTGCTGATAGCGGAGCATTCCTGAAAGAAGCAGAATATGCCGAAGAAAGGAAGAGCTGAGAAAGAAAAAAACGGAGTCAACAAGTATCTCTCTGATTTGGTGAAAAATCCAAAAGAAAGCTTCCTGCCCGGTCCTCACATTTTCTAGGCATGGAGTATTATTAGGCTGCAGGCGCAAGATCAGCCACAAATAGAGCAAGTCACTTCCGACTCCCTTAAGATCTCAAGGAGACTGCGCTGGTGCGCGCCGTATAATCTCAATAATTGAGCAATGTGCTACAATTTTCCTACGGTATTTAGGCACTGCTTATTGAGTGTTGTAAGTTGAATTGTGGAGAGTGTATGACGGCGTTGAGGGCAAACCAATGGTTGCGCACACATATTTGTTAGTCTTATTTAGTTGGCAGACTCGCACCTGAGAATGAACAGGAACCCCCTCTGACCTCCACCACGCCCACCTCGCCCAACACTGCCGGCTATCATTTATCCAAGTTTTCAGCCGTTTGCAAGTTGGAGGTGTGGAAATCACTGAGTAGAAAGCACCAGGGTTAGGGTTAGGGGTTCCAAGGAACCTGTCTGGCTGTTTGTCCAACGTAAGCTATGTACCTTACTGTACCAGTCCCAACGAGCCACCAATGGAAATACACAATTATCATCTCCACCCTAATATAGGTTATCATCCAACCCACAATACTGTTTACGAGTACCTAGAAAACGCGTGAGAAAAACATAGGTAGGCACAAAGGTAAGGAGGTTTGATTCTGGGCCCCAACAGCTGATCCCAAAAGTAAGGGTCATCATCCAAGGCTGTACCGGCCAAGGGGCAACTGTCACAGCCTCGACTTACCCTAAGCTTATCGAAACTCCAGGTTTTCGCGACACTCATTAGAAATGGTATGATAGTGAGCACCAACCACAGTCATGCTTGGCAGTGCAGGTGTTGCCTTGTACTATCGATAATAGAATCACCATGATTGACTCGAGGGCCTGAGTACTGTGTAGGGAGATGAGCGACATAAATACTCTCCAATATCCCACGATCTGGAAGAAGCCATCCTCTCGGACATCTCTCAACAGCACTACAAAGCCACATTACCATCTTCACAATCTTCTCAATTTTCTAATCCTCACAATCCCCTCTGTATTCCACTTCTTATACCAATTCCCCAATCCAAAAGCCAAACATCAAAATGAAGTCTGCTATCTTCTCCTCCGCCTTCGCCGTCTTCGCTACCCTCGCAACTGCCCTCCCCACTGCTGCCCCCGCAGAGGACATTGTCGCCCGCGACCATGCCAAGCAAGTGATCATCTCCAGCGCCGTCGTCAACATCCAGGAAGACACCCCCTCCACCCCACTCGGTGTCACCTACAAAGCAGTCGTCTCCCGCGCCAACGGCAAGCACAATTCCCAAGCCCTTGTCAAGTTTGATTTCCCCGAGGGCCTCACGGGGTCCAAGTGCAGATTGGCATTCGGCTATCCAGCCTGGTTCAGCGGTACCGGGGAGATCCAAGTGTTCAGCATTGGGGATACGAACATTGAGAAGGCAACCTTCAACAAGAGACCCTTCAGAGACCAGTATAAGGGTAGTTTCCGTGTTACCGGATTTATCGAGGCAACTGTCCTTGATGGTTCGGGATTGACTTTCGATTGCCCGGCTAAGGGGCCCAAGGCATATGAAGTTGTCTCTCAGGGTGACAGCAATGAAGTTGTTTGGTATACGCCTGAAGACGGATTGAGGATTGATGTTTTGTAAGGGTGCGGTGGCTGCCGGATGAAGCGCTTCCTGTACTCTGGGTCTTTCCCTTTTTTCCTTTTCCTAATCCTTTTCTTTCCTTTCTTTTAATTATTGCGTTGATGGTGGAGTTGGGTTTGCATATCTTTCCTGGGATCGGAGGGTAGGGGTTGGGGATTTTGTTGGCATTCATTAGTACGTGCATTATTATGATTAGATTAATCACCTAATGGAGATATATGGGAGGAAATATACACTTTTAAACTTGGAAATATTTTGGGGGTTATGATTTTGCTTTACTCGTGTGAGCACCAGTAGAGACCTTAGAGAACAAGAAGAGCGAGAATGGCACTGATCTCCGCTGGATGCAAATAGTGCTCTCATTAGTTATAGGGTCCGAGAGGCTTCTCGAGGAGCTCAAAAGTTAATACTTCTTTCCCGCCCTGCGAGAGCGGAGGAAAACTGGTTACTGACTACAAAGCTGTGGATATGACGTAGGTGGTAAGATATGTTAGATCTCAGCCATTATCTCCAACAGTTTCCCCCAACCGCTGAGCAGTTATTACTATTATACCCGGAAAGATAATTGGAGTGCAGTTCTGCCAAGTGAGCACTCACTGGATGTCACTCGGAACAAGCTCAAACAGCCCCAACCCTTTCGGTAATCCGGGGGGACATCTTGTAGCCTGCCCACCAACCTAATAATGAGCTAGGACCTAAGTTGACTACTTTTCCTAAGAGTGCGGTCAGGTCCCGCTGCCTCCCGGGCAGGGGGGGACGGACTATTAGCGATAGCCTGTCTTTTTTTGTTCGCTGAGCCCACTGGGCAACACGAGGGAAGGAGCGGAAACAGGGTATCACGGATGACACAGCAAACTCCCCCAAGTACCCACTGCTCCTTCCGTCCTCCGCATTATGCGGTTCAATTATATCTTGATCCGCTATTTGTCAATCCTCAGAGCATAGGCCACTGGCGGGGGAAACCAAAAGCAACCAGGGTGCTATCTGAAAAGAGAGGTGTCAACCCTGGTAGGTCAGATAATTTCGGCCAAACACCGCTCTCGCTGGCCACCAAGAATGGGCATGATGGGGTAGTGAAGCTACTATTGGGACGAGAAGACGTTAGCCCAGATAACCCAGACAATGATGGCCGAACACCGCTCTCGTGGGCTGCCTGGAATGGGTGTGATGGAGTAATGGAGCTACTGTTGGAACAGGAAGACGTTAGCCTCAACAGGGAAGACAATTATGGCCAAAGCCCTCTCATATTGGCTGCCATGAATGGGTATGGGGGAATAGTAGAGCTACTTAGGGCTCCGATGTCTGCGGCAGGGGCATAAGGCTCTGGAGGTGGGGCCGCTTTCGGGGTCTTGGAACCTAGCTATGTGCCCTTATTACAACACTTTACGACTGTCCCTAGTCCCCTCCTGATTTTCACTCGACCTCCGGAGCAATAGGATTGTAGCTATTTATGAGCACAGGGAATGTTAAGTGGATAAGAAGAGTTTATGCGATAAAGTCTGTGATATATGTATTGAGTACATTCACTTTTTTGATTTCCCTTTTCCTTTTTCCGGCCTTCAAGGGACTAAATTTAGAGGATTTTTCCCCCGGATAAGCCCAGCTTCTACTATTCTTGCATTTCTCCATCCCTCTGCTTAGTGATAGAGCCGACCCGGGTCAGGGTATAGCATATGGAATTATGGTGGGATTTCTTTTCGGGGATCTTTCAATCCTGTCCCTTATATGTGCAAGTAGACGCTGTACAATAGAAAGGCAAACGAAACGGCCTAGAAGCTCGAGCAAGATCTATTGCACTCCGTTCTTCCTTCTGCTCATCCCCCCCGCCCGCCAATACGGAGCATTCCCGAAAGGCCAAGCGGAATGGGCAGAAGAAAGGAAAAACTAAAAGGGCGAAAACAAAGTCAACGAGTATGGTGCCGTGCACTTGAAATCAACCAAAAACCAACACAAGAACAATCTTCAAAGGGTTTCAACTACAACTACATCCTTAGGAAGATAGTGCTTCATAGAAGTGCTCATAAGGTACTCCTCCCTAATTCTATCTTTCTGATTCTCAATCAGAGCAATATTAGTGGAGATAGCAAAATTTTGAATTACCCATGTATGTTGGTTTTCGAAGATACCCTTGCCAAGCGCCCACTATTTTGTGTGTATTATATAAGCAAAATGAATTACCCCTGGGTTGATTTAGGCAATACGAAGGTACAGCACCTAAGTTTTGAATATTTTACTAGCAGGGGTGTTACGCTAGCAGGGGCCAAGGCAGCAAATCGGGTATAAGGGCAGCGAATTGGGTATAGTGGTTACCCAATTCACCTCCTCATCCCTGTTAGTCGAACATCCCCTGCTAGTAAAATATTCAAAACTTAGGCGCTGTACCTTCGTAAGTTACCCCAGGTGATGCCATGATTTTCCAGTAGCAATAAATCAAGAATTTAACAAAAAAATAAAAATACCCCTGGGTTGATTTCAAGTGCCCGCTACCATATCTCAGACTTGGTGGGAAATCCCAAAGAAATCTTCATACCGGATCCTCACATTTTCTGGGCGGGGGTATTATTAGGCTACAGGCGCAAGACCAGCCACAAATGGAACAAGTTGCTTCCAACTCCCTTGAGATCTCCAGGAGACTGCGCTGGCTTGTACCATATAATCTCAATAATTGAGATGTGGGCTACAGTTTTACTACGGTATTCAGGCACTACTTGTTGTGTATTGTAGGGTACGGCAACCACCCTACTTGTGTTACAGAGGGCGTGTGGCGGCGTTGAGGGTGAGCCAATGGTCGCGCACACATATTCGTTAGTGCTAAATTATTTAATTAGCATACTCGCATCCGAGAACAAGAGCCCTCTCATCCAACACTACCGGCTATCACTCATCCAAGCTTTCAGCCCTTTACAAGTTGGAGATGTGACCATCACCCTGTAGTAAGCAGCAGGGTTAGGGTTGGGGTCTTCAAGGAGCCCGTCTGGCTCAAAAAATGTTCGTCCTACGTAAGCTCCAGCCCCAGCGAGCCACCCATGGAAATCCAGAATTATCACCTCCATCCTAACATAGGTTATTATCCATACCACAATACTGTTTACCCAGAAAGCACGCGAGAAAAACATAGGCAGGCACAAAGGTCAGGAGGCTGGATCCCGGGCCGCAACAGCTGATCCAAAAAGAAAAGGCCATCATCATTCAAGGCTTTCCCGGAAATGGTGCCACCATCACAGCCTCAACTTAGCCTAAGCTTATCGAAGGCCTAGGTTTTCGCGATGCTCACTAGGAATAGTGGATGAGCACTAACCACAGTCATCCTCGGCAGTGTAGGTATTGCTTTGTAGTATCGATAATAGCATCACCATGATTGACTCGAGGGTCCGCGTGCTGTGTAGGGAGATGAGCGACATAAATACTCTCCAAGATCCCACGATCTGGAAGAAACCATCCTCTCGGACATCTCTCAACAGCACTACAAAGCCACATTACCCTCTTCTCAATCATCTCAACCTTCCAATTCTCAAAATCCCCTCTATCTCCCACTTTTAATACCAAGTTCCCAATCCAAAAACCAAACCAAACCAAACATCAAAATGAAGTCTGCTATCTTCTCCTCCGCTTTCGCTATCTTCGCTACTCTTGCAACTGCAATCCCCACCGCTGCTCCCGCAAAGGCCACCTCGAGGGGCATCGTCGCCCGCGACCATGTCAGACAGGTGATCCCCTCCAGCGCCGTTGTCAACATCCAGGAAGACACTCCCGACACCCCGCTCGGTGTCACCTACAAAGCAGTCGTCTCCCGCGCCAACAACAAGCACAATTCCCAAGCCCTTGTCAAGTTTGATTTCCCCGAGGGCCTCACAGGGTATAAGTGCAAATTGGCATTCGCCTACCCGGCCCAATTCAGCGGTACCGGGGAGATCCAAGTGTTCAACATTGGGGATTCGAACATTGAGAAGGCAACCTTCAACAAGAGACCTTTCAGAGACCAGTTTAAGGGTACCTTCCGCGTTGCCGGGTGGGGAGAGGCAATTGTTCTTGATGGTTCCGGATTGACTTTCGATTGCCCAGCTAAGGTGTCCAAGGCGTATGAAGTTGTCTCTCAGGGTGATAGCAATGAGGTTGTTTGGTATGCGCCTGGTGGCGGATTGAGAATTGATGTTTTGTAAGGGTGGGGTTGCTGCCGGGTGAGGATCCGCTTGCACTCTAGGTCTTGCTCTTTTGTACTTTTCCTTAACTCTCTTTTCCTTTCTCTTAATTATTGCATTAGATGGTAGTGGAGTTGGGTTTGCATTTGTTCCTAGGATCAGAGCATAGGGGTTGCGGATTTTGTTAGCATTCATTAGTACATACGTGCATTATTAGGATTAATTACCTAATGGAGATATATAGGAGGAAATATACACTTTAAACTTGAAGTTTTTGTTTTTGGAATCATGATTTTGCCCCCCGTGTTAAGCCCGCGAAAGATCTCAGAGCACAAGGAGAGCGATAATATGCTCTGACCTTTGCTAGATATAGATAGTGCGCTGATTAGTTAGTGGGTTTGATAGGGTTTTCGAGGAGCTTAATAACCCCTTCGCTAGGGTAAACCGTTTACTAAGGACAAAGCTATAAATACGGCGCAGGCGACAAGATGTGTTGGAGCTCGCCACCACCTCTAACTATTTCTCACAGCCGTTAGGGATTCATTACCCCATAGAAGAAGAATTGTGATGCCATTTTGCCAAGTGAGCACTCACTGAATATCACTCGAACCAACCCAGGCCCCTCCTAGAATCCGGAGACATCCTAATAATAAGTCAAGACCTACCTACTATCCCTAAGCTCGCGGTCAGGGAGGTAGGAGACGGACTATGGGCAATACCGATAGCCTCACTTTTCAGAATGCTGGGCACCCCGGGCGCCACAGGGGAAGGACCGAAAGAACTATTAGCCAGGGCATCATGAATGACGCAGCAAACTCCGCCAAATGGCCACCGTCCCCTCCGTCTTCCGCATTATGGAGCTCAATTACACCTCGGACATTGCCACCACACTGTTTATTCATCACCCGAAATGGGTATTTTGTGGGCAAGCCTAATTTAGGAACCATATACCCTGCCCCCCCCCCCAAGAAAAAGAAAAAAAACCCCCCCAACACTGTTCCACTCTATAAAGTTAGGCGATATATCCTGCACAATTTTTCTGTAAAAGTATTAAGGGATCACTTGAATGCAACTGCTCTGGGTTTTAACCTCCTAGCCGCCCCCTGTTTCTTCTAATTCCCAATCTGTGAGATTCCCGAGATTCAGGTCCTATCTTGTCATTCTCGATTTTTACTTCAGTCTCCGAGTACTAGAGACAGGCAGGGCTAGGCTCATGGAACATCACTCAGGTTTTCCTTTCTTCATCCCTTGGGGTAACCGGCAGCCCTAAGCTCTACTGTTTCCCTGACTCGCCTATGGACAATTATCCTGAGGTATATCATATTTCTATCGCGGGTAGGCCACAGGGGGTCGCCCATCCCCATCCCAGGCTCCATGTGGGGCTACGCCATTGGCAACACTGGGTCAAACCAGCGGTAGTCGTAAGGCAACACGGTCCATGACACCGTTCGAATAATCATATCGCCAAGGAAAACGCTATCATACCTCGAGCTGACCAAAATTATCTTAAACCCTCCGGTTCACCTACACTTTCAAGGGTCGCCCATTGGTAAATTTTTGCTCCCGCGCAAAATAAGCGATGGTGCACTCCCCGGTCGGGTGCGACAGCCGGTACTCCCCACGAAAAATACCCGAAGCACCAACCTCAACCAATTCCACAACGGAAATCATGCCAATAGTGATACGAGTGATTGCAAAGAAGAAAGGAAGGAAGATAGGGCATCTAGAGTTGGCGCTTGGGAAGCATGGGGCTATTGTGAATCGTGATGGATAGCGCTGTGTGGTGAAGAGCGGATGTTTAGCCGGGATCCTACTTATTTTGCGCGGGAGAAGCCTACCGGCAGGCTAATAAACAAAAACGTTGTCGAGAAGCATCACGTAATCTAGTTGCTCCGTCTACTACATGAGTTTCGCTGTGCAACTCGGCTCGGAGTGAAGGGGAGCTCGGATGGGTACCAATATTGAGTGATGTTATATAAGGTAATATCATTTTTCCTCTCTAAAAATTGGGTAGAGAAAATTCAAATTTAAAGCGATCCATGCGGAAATGGGAGTTACTATAGGGAATAGCAAAATGAGGTATTCATACTACGATACGGTATTTAGGCACTACCTATTGAGTGTTGTACAATTGTAGTACGGGAAACCGCCCTAATTGTGTTGTGGAGGGCGTATGACGGAGTTGAGAGTAAACCAATGGTTGCGCACACATGTTTGTTAGTCCTATTTAGTTAGCAGACTCGCATCTGAGAATGAACAAGAACCTCTTCTCCCACCTCCACCAAATCCATCTCCTCTAACACTTCTGGTTATCGCTTATCCAAGTTTTCAGCTCTTTGCGAGTTGGAGATGTGGCTATCATCCTGTGGTAAGCAGCAGGTTAGGGTTAGGGTCTTCAGGTAACCTGTCTAGCTCAAAAAATATGTTAGTCCAACGTAAGCTCCAGCCCCAACGAGCCACCCATGGAAGTACACAATTATCACCTCCATCCTAATATAGGTTATTATCCAAACCACAATACTGTTTACCCGGGAAGCACGCGAGAAAAACATAGGCAGGCGCAAAGGTAAGGAGGCTTGATTCTGGGCAACAGCTGATCCCAAAAGTAAAGGCCATCATTCAAGGCTTTCCCGGACATGGTACCATCACAGCCTCAACTTACCCTAAGCTTATCAGGTTTTCGCGATGCTCACTTGAAATAGTGGATGAGAACTAACCACAGTCATCCTCGGCAGTGTAGGTATTGCTTTGTAGTATCGATAATAGCATCATCATGATTGACTCGAGGGTCCGCGTACTGTGTAGGGAGATGAGCGACATAAATACTCTCCAAGATCCCACGATCTGGAAGAAACCATCCTCCCGGACATCTCTCAACAGCACTACAAAGCCACATTACCCTCCTCTCAATCCTCTCAATCTTCCAATTCTCATAATCCCATCTATCTCCCACTTTTGATACCAAGTTCCTAATCCAAAACCCAAACCAAACCAAACCAACATCAAAATGAAGTCTGCTATCTTCTCTTCAGCTTTCGCAATCTTCGCTACTCTTGCAACTGCAATCCCCACCGCTGCTCCCGCAATGGCCACCCCGAGGGGTATCGTCGCCCGCGACCATGTCAGACAAGTGATCCCCTCCAGCGCCGTTGTCAACATCCAGGAAGACACTCCCGACACCCCACTCGGTGTCACCTACAAAGCAGTCGTCTCCCGCGTCAACAACAAGCACAATTCCCAAGCCCTTGTCAAGTTTGATTTCCCCGAGGGCCTCACAGGGTATAAGTGCAAATTGGCATTCGCCTACCCGGCCCAATTCAGCGGTACCGGGGAGATCCAAGTGTTCAACATTGGGGATTCGAACATTGAGAAGGCAACCTTCAACAAGAGACCTTTCAGAGACCAGTTTAAGGGTACCTTCCGCGTTGCCGGGTGGGGAGAGGCAATTGTTCTTGATGGTTCCGGATTGACTTTCGATTGCCCAGCTAAGGGGTCCAAGGCGTATGAAGTTGTCTCTCAGGGTGATAGCAATGAGGTAGTCTGGTATGCGCCTGGCGGCGGATTGAGAATTGATGTTTTGTAAGGGTGGGGTGGCTGCCGGGTGAGGATCCGCTTGCGCTCTGTGCTTCGCCCTTTTATATTTTCCTTAACTCTTTCTTTTCCTTTCCTTTAATTATTGCATTAGATGGTAGTGGAGTTGGGTTTGCATATTGTTCCTAGGATCAGAGCATAGGGGCTGCGGATTCTTTTTGGCATTCATTAGTACATACGTGAATTATTAGGATTAATTACCTAGTGGAGATATTTTGGAGGAAATATACACTTCAAACTTGAACTTTTTGCTTTCGGAATCATGATTTGTCTTACTCGCTTGAGCGCCGCTAAAGATCTCAGGGCGTAAGAAGAGCGACAATAGGCCGTAAGCTTTGCTAGAAACGGATAATGCCCTGGTTAGTTACTAGGCCCGAGAGGCTTCTTGAAGTGTTTAATAACCCTTTCGTACCTTGCGGGAGCAGAATTAAGCTATCTACCGACAGCGGAACTACGAATATGACGTAGGGTGATAAGACATTCCGGAACTCAGCTATCGCCTCCAATGGTTTCTCCCAACCTCCGAGGAGCTATTACTGCCCAGGAAAAGAATTGGAGTGCCGTTCTGCCAAGTGAACGCTCACTAAATATCACTCGAACCGGCCCAGACCCTTCGAGGAATGGAGATCGCGAGGTCCGCCCAGCAACCTAATAATAACTCAGAACCTTCCCGCTATTCCTAAGCCTACGGTCAGGCCCCCCAGCCCCGGAGCCAGGAGTGGACGGACTGTGGGTGGTAGCTTATCATTTATGTAGCTGGGCGCCCCAAGCACCACAGGGGAAAGACCGGAAGAACTACTAGCTGTGGCATCACGGACGACATAGCCAACTCCACCAAGTAGCCACCCCTCCTTCCGTCCCTCATATTATGCGACTCAATTATATCTCCGATGTTGCCACACTGCTTATTCATCACCCGAGATGGGTATTTTGTTGGTAAACCTAATTTGGGCACCATACCCTGCCCCCACCCCCCCAAAAAACAAAACGCTTTCCCACCCCATAAAGTAAGGTGATATAACTTCTACTGGTTCCCCGTGCGCCAGCTGACCCCTCTCCCCCCGGATTGTGGAAAGCAATTAATGAAGTCACTATTTGGGATCCAGAGATTATCACCTAAGAGAAGGTGTAGTGTCAATTAAGACCGCGAGGTTTTATGCATCATTGCGTTCACTCGACTTGTCTGTCCAGTTCAGTGTAGCAATAGAGATAGGCAGAGCTAAGCTCATGGAACATCACTCATATTTGTTAACTTCCTCCACTAACCAGGCGCCCGCCTTCCTGAGGTTTAGTCACGTATCTCATGAACCTGCATTTAATCAGAGCAGCTCAAGTTCTTTCTCGGGCTTAGGGGCGTTTTACCTCCAGTATGGTATTAAATTTTCTAGAAAGGTAGAATGAACACTGCCGGGAACAATGGCCTAACGGTAATAACTTGTTCCCGGCGCACTTGGACTTCCCAGGGGTCCAGGTTCGAGTCTCCTCGGGGTCAGCAGTAACACCCCCGAGGAATGTAGGCCTGGAAGAGGATGTAGCGTCCAGTGTACGTGAACCTTTTGCTCCCAGTGGTCAATAGGATGTCTGCCTTTTTTTATAACCAATCAGGCATAGTAGTATGTCTTCCATTGTAATATTTTTTAGATTGCTGGTTCTGAGGATATTTTGTAGTGGGCAAGTGCGAATTGATTGGTTCGTAGGGTTTGAGTCAGGGCTTAGTATTGTGTCCAGACAATTATTTATGTGTTAACCCTAGAAATACTACTGGGGAGAGATGACGTCAACCCTAACAAACCAGATAACGGCGGCCAAACACCACTCTCGTGGGCTGCTTGCAATGGACACGAGGGAGTGGTGAAAATACTACTTGGCAGAAACGACGTCAATCCCGACAAACCAGATAACGACGGCCAAACACCACTCTGGTGGGCTACTCACTATGGGCACGAGGGAGTGGTGAAAATACTACTTGGCAGAGACGACCTCAACCCCGACAGACCAGATAACGACGGTCAACCCCCACTCTGGTGGGCTACTTACTATGGGCACGAGAGAGTTGTGAAAATACTACTCGGGAGAGACGACGTCAACCCCGACAAACCAGATAATGATGGCCGGACACCACTCTGGAGGGTTGCTTACTGTGGGCACGGGGTGGTGAAAATACTACTCGGACGAGACGGCGTCAGCCCCGACAAACCAGATAACGTCGGTCGGACACCTCTCTTCATGGCTGCTTGCCGCGGGCGGGAGGGAGTGGTGAAAATGCTACTCGCACGAGGCGTCAACCCCGACAAACCAAACATCAACGGCCGAACACCACTCCATCTTGCTGCGTGGAACGGGTTCAAGGAGGTAGTGAAAATACTACTCAGACAGGACAACGTCAACCCCAACAAATTAGATATGGGTGGCAAAACCCCACTCGATCGGGCTACTGAGAATGGGCACCAAGAAGTGATAGCGCTACTCCAGCCCCCAGAACATGCCGCCCCCAGCCCGTCATAAGAACGAGGAGCCATTATCCCCCCACTGCCTTCAAATGTCGATAACTTGAACCTATGTGCCACCCCCGCAGAGACCGCAGTAGCTCCACAACACGCCCATCGCCGCCATTGTCTCCCCCTCTCGCCCCCGCTTAACCCCCTCCCGCGATTCAAGTCCCCGCCTCGTGCTAATCCCTGCTTCCCCTTCCTCCCAGAACAATCCTTCGACAGAGCCTCAGCTCAAATATCCCCTTTTTAGTCGCAGGAAATGCCTGCCCAAACCTCTGCACGGATCCTCTTATATAGTCAAGTCAGCATTTATCAATTTCTATTTATAGTCCAGAGTTTGGCATTGGTGGGGGATATTTCTATTGTATCAAGACAGGCCAGTATGGCTCAATATTTCCATTATATTTACCCTTTTCCTTTTTTTTCTAGTTGTATATCCTCTTTACACGTGAGTTGTTTCTTTAATTCTCCCACGATTCCCTTTTTTCCCCTCCCCTCCCAGCTAATGTCTAGACGTAACTCGGAGGGTAATTTAGATATAGGTAGAGAAAAGAATATAAAGTTCAAGTATTTCTGACAGCCTGCGAAAAGCCATGAAAAGTTAGATATTAGCTAAAGTATTCCGGTGGTAACATAGTTTAATGATGATTATGTCTATATGCCACCACCCTCCACCCGCGAGCTCAAACCCCAGCCTTGAAGACGTCTCACACTTCCCACTCTGGCCTACTCAGGAAAGCCAGTGTACTGTAGTAAGAAGCTCCTTAACTGCGAAACAAAGTCCCATTCCACGGCTTCTACATCATAACCTCGAAAAACAAAAAACTCTCAATAGAAGCAAACCCCATGTGCCAACTTCTGGGATGGAATAGTCTCGGGGCAAATCATTATCCAATGAGTGATACTATAAATAAAAAAAGCCCTTTTTCATAAACTAGTGAATGACCGCGTGTCTACAGAAGAGAGTATCCACTCAACGAGGGAAGGGGCACGGGTTCTTTCTCAACTTTTCCCAAAGGGTTTTCACTACAAAGTCGCAATATAACTCCTTGAAATCTCTGCACTCGGAATTCCGCAGAACAAAACATTAGCAAGCACCAGAGTCCAGTCTCTATGGGAACTGGTGATTCGTGATCATAAGAAATCACCCGTATTGTTATCTCAGAGGTAACCCGGCCGAATTGTACGAACCTCAAATCCTGAAGCTAGGTCATGTGGTTTTAGGTTAAGAGAGATTGGGGCGGGGCCAGGTTGAGCTAGACCAGATATTTCATGGATTTTTGTGGGTTAATATGAAATCTGGGGAGCCCACCTCGTCCAAGAGCCCTGGCGGTTTGCAGGAGAAGAGGTAGTAGAGGGAAGATGTAGTAGGACGTGAGATGCGTCGGCCAGTGGATACCAATACCTCCAATACTTTCTGATTCTGAAGGTAGGATAACTGGATTCGGAACAACAAGCAGTGTCCCCATATCGCTATTCACGGAGAAATCATCATTAGGAGGAGATTAAGTCACCTTCCATTGACAACAGGGCCATATCAAATGCTCTAAAAGGATCTCGGTCTTCACTTTCCTTCCAACTTAATTTAACTCTAAGTCCACTACTATCATACAAATTAATTGAGATATGGGTGGGAGGAGAGCGGGTATTTATTCTGGGATGGGAAGAATTGTTTCAACGCGGAAGACATCACAGAGTTGCTACCTACCCTCAGACCTCAATTAAGTATGATACCTATCCCCCTAGCAGCGATCACAAAGCGCAAATACTATGTAGTAACAGTGAATGGTGTAGTACAAGAAAGGTCCCAGATCTGGGAGAGTGATGCAGTCAAAAGAGGAGAAGAAAACAAACTATAATAATAAGAGTATAGCTTGTGTAGAATGGCTCTGAAAAATTGGATTTAGTACTCCTCCTGACTTATCACAGCCCTTTCTTTCCCAGAATGTATCCTGGGTTTGTTGCCTAACCGTGCTCGGTTAGGTAGATTGGACTGAAAGGGTCGTTCTTCTCCCAAGATAGCTTTAGAGAGTAACCTCCCTTCAAATCCAGATCACTCCATTTCACGGCCCGACTGATCTAGGTGATAAGCACCTTGGGTATAATAGATTGTCGATGTTGAAAGTTAGGGCTCATAGGCTCACCAAGATACGCAATCCCCTAGCCCACCATAGTCCGTCGAGTCTCTTAAAATTCGAAGATGTTGGGATTTGTCACCAGCTATCACTCGTGTCTGGTACACCCCCAGAGCGCTATCCCCCGAAGAGCAATGGGGGGAGAGAAGAATAGGAAAGGTTCACTCGCTTCTTTCTTTTCCTTTCGTGAAGGTGTAGGCGTATTGAGGCGACTAAGTTGAAGCGAACCCCTAAGATGCTAATTTCCATACAAAGTGTCAAACTTCAACCCGGCTACACCAGTAAGTCTAGCGAATGTAGCTAGCGGGGTTTCTATGCGCTTTGACAGCCAAGGCTCCACCCTACCTCCTCCTGTACTGTGGCAAACCATGACGTTGCATCTCCTGCAAGAAGTGTCCATACCCGACTAGCTCCCGCCTCTCATATTGCCTTTGTGAGAAGATGCCTACTTCTCAAACACTTAATTGCTCTCCCAATGAGTTCTACGGTTCTACGATTCGTCCCAGCGCTCGCAGCGTGGAAGCGTCTTTGAGAAAAAAACCCGCTTTTGCATACCGCCCAGGTCCTGGCGGGAACGACAGAGTTTGGTGGGATGTAGCAGCAGTCCTTTTCAAAAGAAATCTCAACATTATAATACGAGTATTCAATAGGAAACAGGGTTAGTTCGTGAACCCTACTTTATTGGCCGCGCCTTCATAAATACCCTCCTAACTAAGAAAAATCCCAAACGGCTCACGGAATTTCTCCTATTTGAGAAGTCAAAGGATTAGCTGCATACAGTCTATCATACATCCGGATGTTAGAAGCTCCCAAGGACTAACTAACCCCAACATCTGAGTGTGACACTTCCTGTGTTTTCTACCCGATCCGATTTTGAGCACATAGCATATTATTCTGAAAACAACGAACGGGCCGAAGGTAGTGCATAAGTATTGTGGGGATGGCTGGGGGATCTCAACAACTTGCGAGTGACTATGTCCACAAATGCCGATAAATGAGACACTCGGGTAGCCAAGAACCTCTCATATGATAATTCATGCTTCTATGCACCTCTAACCAAGTCCCATTGGTTATTTTTGAAATGACACAAAATGGCATATTTAGCGCTAGAAAATGCAGTTCACAATCCAATTCCCACGTTAGGGAGGGTGAACCGTTTCTCAAACCCTCCTATAGTGCGGTACCTCCCTCTTTCACATGTCTAGGAGCAACAGGCAAACCTGTTTTAGCACGCCCCACGCGATTCCCCGCAATCAGGAATAACGAATCACATTCCCTGCTGTCTCAAAAAAAAACGCGAGAGAAGCGGGGTGGACCCTGATTGCTCAAGCTCCCGTTCAGCGCAGCTCACCCCGCCCCAGATCCCCCAGAATCCCGCCCTTATTACCCTTAGTTCTTACACTTGAGAAATCCTAACCCAAACCAGCCCCGGTCAAAAGCTCCGACTTCCGCTGAGGCAATAGAAGGAAGTAAGCACCCTTCCATTCAATTACGCATCCCGGCCATGTCCTCCCGTATGCATAAAGCTCGTGAATAATACCTCCTACTGCCCCCCCAAAGCTACGGGAAATATGACCAAGCCCTGGATTCCCGGATTATGTTCTTTTCAATTAATACCTCAAGACTGCCCGCGTGATGCCCCTCGAGCAGTCACCACCTATGTATGATTCATCAAGCATAGGAATTACCTCCTGCCTTGAAAAACACGTCTCTTCTACATGCAGGAGTATACATACAGATATGATATTAAATAATACTAATACCCACGTTGCCTTAACATGGCATCTCAAAGTAGTGGTATCTGATATGATTGACCCCTACGCAATGAAATAAGATGGATATGATATAGACTAGCATTAATTGCCCGCTGAAGGCAAATAAGAATCTTCTAGAGTGGTCCGCAGTGGTCAGTGCAGAACGCCCAAGCTGGTTTGCCTACATACATCTATTGCTGTAGCTCTTCTTTTACGTCACAAAGGCCACATCACGACCTTCGAGTGAGGTAACTGACATGCTACTTTCCCAACTCGCAATGCAGCTACTACCTCTCTTTTTTTTTTGGCCCCGTGACCATTTCGACCGACTGTCATCTGATCCTGCACGCTATGAACCCCCATGGCTCCTTTCCCACCTGCAACCCATCTGCACTCAGGTAAAGTCCCGAGTGACAAATCATGATCTTCAAACCCCCCAATGCTGGCGAACTCTTTACGTACTCTTCTCAAGTAAATAATCCATGACAAACCAAGCTACTCGCCTCAACCTGCTTACAATTTCTAATCCCACAACATGCATCGAATGAGATCTGTGAACTAGATGCCCTGCTTAGAGGGAGTTGGCTAACACAACCGAGTGCGACCAGACTGTAGCCAAATTACTTGCTTTTAGCTGTCAGCATTAGCATATTCAAAAGTCTACTGCTTTTTCTTCCAAAGGCTAAAACAAGAATAATTCTATCTCTTACATTCTCGGTGTCAAATTGAGTAGGTTGAGATTATAAGTTTTATATCTTACATAGTGGTTGTTCTGTGGTAAAGCTTCGTGCCATGGTAACACGAGGCAAGACAAGGTAAGACAACAGGGCAAGACAAGACAACACGACAGAAATTCGAACACAAGCACGAAGTCTAAGCCCCGCACCTACCTCCTCTCTCGCTTTTCTCGCTCTCCTGTCTCCTCCCGTTTCTCCTCCTCCCGCTCCTTCTGCTCCTTCTCCTGCTCCTCCACTTGCCAACAATCCCCCCACCCCTCCGGCAGACGGCCAATTGCCCTATCTCTGCCTCCTTCGGCCTATCTCCAATTCCACCTGCGCCCCGAAAACCCCCCGATCGAATCTTCCGCCGCAGATCACCAACTCCAAACTCGTGACTCCCAAAACCAATTCCCCCTCCTCCTTCTATTTCTCTTCTCCTCTTCTAACAGCGGGTGGTGCGTCCACCACCACCACCACCACCACCACCACCCCAGTTCTCAAAGGCGCTGTGGGCCAATTCAAGATATCGCTGCGACAAACATGCCACGATATCTTGACTAATGCACAACCAGCGATTCCTGGGCGATGGATGGATGAATGGATGGATGAACGGATGGATGGGTGGGTGGGTGGCGCCGATTGAATCGACCAACGAGATCCCGATCTAGAATATTCTATATACGGCATTGGCTGTATGTACCGTCTGTATAAGTATGCACGATCGATTGCCGATGCGGTTCCCTGCATTGGGTTACCACTTTTGGAGGGGGGTTTACTTGATTTGGGGAGGGGAAGGTATCGCATTGGCTTGGTTTGGATTGGGGAATAGGGCTTGCGTGACGGTGCCTGGATGGGATGGGGGAGAGAGGCAGGGAGAGAGACATGGTATCGTATGGGATATCACAACTGACAGCACCATAGCTCAAGTTTCCTGTACGGGTACATGTCATTCTACCGGCACTCTACCACCTTCCAGGTTACTGGCTAGCCTTCCCGGTCCAGGGAGAAACTACCTACCTGCTTGGTGCAACTGACAAAAACCTACCTATCGGCAATAAAGCCCACCCCCGGCAGGTAAATGTGCATTGGACTTACAGTATGACACGAGAGATGAGCTGTCATTATAAGGCCGGTATTCTCTCCCTTTCTCTGTATGGAGTGCCTGCCAACCTGCCTCCTTGCTGACTACCAGCACAGCAGTTCTGCACCACAAATTTGAAATATGACTTATCAGGCATGGGGGTTCCACAAATTAAGGGGCTTCTTTCCCTTTCACTACCCTCGTCCCCTGGGCTGGCTTCGCACAAGCACAGTACCGGTACTCGTAGCAGCAGCAGCAGCAGGCAAGAGGCACCAGAAAATAGGGATTGTCAAAAGATTTGGCAAAAAATTCCCCGCCTATCTGAGCGTCCCATCCAACCTCCATGCCCCGAGTGTTGAGGGCCCAGTATAATTTTGTTTGTAAGCACAGATACGCACGGATGATTGGCCGCACGTCCCTTCCCTCAATCCCCACTTCCAGGCGCTCCCCGCCGAAGATGAGTAGCCGAGTATTAGCAGTTGATAAATTCCCGGCGATGTATTTATACTGGGCAAACAAACCCATGGATCGAATAGATGGATCTACTTTCCTAGATAGATAGGCAAAGCACGAGCAAGAACGATAGCCTTGTGAAACTTTTTTTTTTGATCTTTCTTTTTTTAGTTTTGTAGTTTTTTTTTTTCCACAAAGGTGAAGAAAAAAATGAAAGAAGAAAAGAAAAATGAAAACAGGGCTGGAATGATTCACGCGCTTTGGCCTCCTGCTTTTGAGGCGATGGTAGGCTAGCGTACTGATCTCCGCCGAGAACCGGGGATTCGCCAACTGTTTCCGATGGGGGGGGGAAGGGCTGGGCTGGGCTGGGCTGAACTGGGCTGGGGCCAGTTTGGCTATTGTTTCGTTTTGTATCATACCATGCTCCAACTACCCAGACCTGCCACACCTCCCTCTACAAGTAACCAGCACAAGTACCGTACAATACCCGCAACAAGGCCAACGTCTATAAGCTTCAAGCTGTGCTCGGAGCTAGCTAGCTATCTAGCTCACAGCACCAGCGCTCGCACCACACCCAAAGCCACACCCGAAGCCTAACTCCCACCCCTCCCTCCGCAAAACCGCACAAGCTCTCACTCGACCCACCCCCACGAGCCTCAAACTCCCCCCCTTCCCCCCAACAAGTACCGGACATACCATAATGATACGATACAGCACCCATCCACCCGGTCCCACCCCCCTTCCAAATTCCAGCGAGGCTTTTTCACAATCGCTTACCCACACCCACACCACCACACCCACACCACACCCACTCACCACCCAAACCCCTACATGTAATGTAACCAACCGGCACAAGCAACCACAGAAAACCTCAAACAACAACAACAACAAGCACCCCCACGCCGGGACTAAGCGAATCCTTCCCTACCCGACCCTACCTACCGACTTTAAATTACCCCCGCAATCTTTTTACGAAAATCTCTCAAACATCTATTTCTGTCCTACCTCCTCCCCCTCTACCCTACATGCATAACACACACATACGAGTACTCGAGAATTCATACTCGTACATGCATCCCATGCATATTGCTACCGGTTATTGTGGTCGAGTAGAGTAGAGTACAGTACCGCAGTGTTCTTGTGATACGCGTTACCACCCTTCCCTTCCCTCCCCCCGTGGTGCGGTAATTTTGATTTTTGATTTGTTCAATGCTTATCGGGGTGATAAGGGTCATGGACTGTCACTCGTTGTAGAGTGGTAGGGGGGGGGGGGGGGGGGGTGAAGTAAACCGCGCAGCAGTATTGTTGGATACTGTATGATACTGTATTATGGGGAGGACGGATGGGTGGAGGATGGATGGAAAGAATAGGAAGCGGAGCGAGGAATGAGGGAAGGAATGAGGGAAGGAGGGAATGGAGTTTGCACAGCTAGGCGATAAGATGAGTTGGTAAGAGGTTTTTATCCCTTCTCTTCATCCCATTCTATCCCTCCTTCCATCCTGCTCGCCTTGCTACGATACCATACAATACGACACGATACAATACAATAGCCAATTCGAGCACAGTACTGCACAGTAACTGTACATACCATACCTAAGTTATGCCAGTTGTGTGTGAAGAAAATAAACAACAAACATAGTACCATAATCGTGAGAATGTATATTCCGCATATTCACCTTATCCCCTCAAGATCGTGGACTAACAACTAATCTATATACACAACATTCCCAGCCTTCTGTA